>Ga0256404_1002521_pt1 | contig 40355 bp, 29 predicted proteins | sample RumenRJG_01DNA_FD_185990 | JGI IMG/M metagenome (GOLD analysis project Ga0256404, IMG submission 185990) | Bovine rumen microbial communities from Lethbridge, Alberta, Canada - RJG_01 | ecosystem: Host-associated > Mammals > Digestive system > Stomach > Rumen | place: Canada: Alberta | collected...
CTTCGCACGACCGAGCATCTCGGCGGTGACGTCGGTCAGCTCGACGCCGAGCTCCTTCATGGCGACCTGGCCGCCGGTCAGGATGGCGATGTCCTCGAGCATGCGCTTGCGACGGTCTCCGTAGCCGGGGGCCTTCACGGCGGCGACGTTCAGCGTGCCACGGAGCTTGTTGAGGATCAGGGTAGCCAGGGCCTCGCCGTCGACGTCCTCGGCGATGATGAGCAGCGGGGAGCCGCTCTTCTGGATGGCCTCGAGCACGGGCAGGATGTCCTGGATGTTGCTGATCTTCTGGTCAGTCATCAGGATGTAGGGGTTCTGCAGCTCGGCGGTCATCGTGTCGTTGTTCGTGGCGAAGTACGGGGAGATGTAGCCCTTGTCGAACTGCATGCCCTCGACGGTGTCGATGTCGATGCCGAAGGTCTGGGAGTCCTCGACGGTGATGACGCCGTCCTTGCCCACGACCTCCATGGCCTCGGAGATCTTCTGGCCGATGGCGGGGTCGCCGGCGGAGATGGTGCCGACGGACGCGATCTGCTCGGAGGTGGAGACGTCGGCGGACATCTTCTTCATCTCGGCGACGGCGGCGTCGACGGCCTTGTCGATGCCACGACGGATCGCGATGGGGTTCGCGCCTGCGGCGACGTTGCGGAGGCCCTCGTTCACGATGACCTGGGCAAGCAGGGTAGCGGTGGTGGTGCCGTCACCGACGGTGTCGTTCGTCTTGGTGGCGACCTCCTTCACGAGCTGGGCGCCCATGTTCTCGATCGGGTCCTTCAGCTCGATCTCCTTTGCGACGGACACGCCGTCGTTCGTAATGGTGGGGGCGCCGTAGGAACGCTGGAGCGCCACGTAGCGGCCCTTGGGGCCAAGCGTGGTGGTGACGGCGTCAGCAAGGGTGTTCACGCCCTTGGCGAGCTTGGCACGTGCGTCGGTGCCGAAAACAATGTCCTTAGCCATTCTTATCCTCCGATGTCACTCGTTTGTGAGATGTCCCGTGAAGCCTGCCGGCTACTCGGTAATGATCGCGTAGATGTCGTCGGCACGAAGCAGGAGGAAGTCCTCCCCGTCGACCTTGACCTCGTTGCCGCCGAACTTGCCGTAGTAGACCTGGTCGCCGACCTGGACGTCCGGGACGATGCGCTCGCCCTTGTCGTTGAGCTTGCCGGCGCCGACGGCGACGACCTCGCCGCGCTGCGGCTTCTCCTGCGCGCCAGAGGAGATGTAGAGACCGGAAGCGGTCTTCTCCTCCTTGGGAGCGGGCTTAACAAGAACGCGGTCACCAAGCGGCTTAAGAGTCATGGTCAAAACCTCCCGTTTTCGTGCGTACCTGCACGTCTCTTGGTATCTGAAGGGGCTTGCGCCCCCTCTCGCCTATCTGACGTTCTGAATTCTACCCAGAACCCAACCCTTATACAACAAAAGAGAAAAAATCTTACAGGCGGCACTTAGATTTTCTCGCATGGGTCAACGCATGTGCATGTTTCCACCCGCATACGCACGCGGCCTGGCACAAAGCCAGGCCGCCATGCGTCTTCGCTCATAAACAGGGCGCAGGAGGCACGGGCGCTACGACAGCTTGTCCAGTTCGGCAAGCCACAGCGTGGAGCACGCGTCCGACGGCATGCGCAAATCGCCGCGGGGCGACACGGCGGCGGAGCCGACCTTCGGGCCGTCCGGCAGGCAGCTGCGCTTGAACTGCTGCGAGAAGAACCGCCGGTAGAACGTGCGGAGCCACGCAAGGATCGTCTCGTCGTCGTAGGAGTCGCCCAGCGCGTAGCGCGCGAGGCGGTACACCTTGCGCGGCGGGAAGCCGCGGCGCAGCACCTGGTACAGGAAGAAGTCGTGCAGCTCGTACGGGCCGACGAGGTCCTCGGTGCGCTGCGCGATGGTGCCGTCCTCCTCCGCGGGCAGAAGCTCCGGCGAGACGGGCGTGTCCAGCACGTCGAGCAGCACCTCCGAGAGCGCGTCGGACTCCGTGGTGTCTGCGACGTAGCGCACGAGGTGCCGCACGAGCGTCTTCGGGACGGACGCGTTCACGCCGTACATGCTCATGTGGTCCGCGTTGTACGTGGCCCAGCCCAGCGCGAGCTCAGACAGGTCGCCCGTGCCCACCACGAGGCCGCCCACCTGGTTCGCGACGTCCATCAGTATCTGCGTGCGCTCGCGGGCCTGGGCGTTCTCGTACGTGACGGAGTGGTCCTTCTCGTCGTGGCCTATGTCCGCGAAGTGCTGGCGCACCGCCTTTGTGATGCTCACCTCGCGCAGCGTGGCGCCCAGTGCGTCTGCCAGGACCTCCGAGTTGCCGTGCGTGCGCTCCGTCGTGCCGAAGCCCGGCATGGTGACGGCGACGATGCCCGCGTGGTCCATGCCCAGGATGTCGAAGGCGCGCGCCGTCACGAGCAGGGCGAGCGTGGAGTCGAGCCCGCCGGACACGCCGATGACGGCCGCCTTGGAACGCGTGTGCGCCATGCGCTTTGCAAGGCCATACGACTGGATGGAGAGCACGTCCTCGCAGCGCGCGCTGCGCTGCGCCGCGTCCGAGGGAACGAACGGGTGCGGGTCCACCCAGCGCGTGAGCTCGGTTGGCTCCGCCTCGAGCGAGAAGGGCGTGACCACGTAGCCCGCGGCCTCGCCGGAAGGTGCGGTCACAAACGTGCTCAGGCGGCGGCGCTCCGCCGCGAGCATGTCGACGTCGACCTCGCTCGTGGCGCGCGCCTCGCGAAACGGCCTGCCCTCCGCAAGCACGCTGCCGTTTTCCGCCACGATGTCGTGCGCGGAGAACACGAGGTCCTGCGTGGACTCTCCCCAGCCGGCGCTGCAGTACACGTATCCCGCGACGAGGCGCGCGGACTGGCCCGCGACCAGGCTTTTGCGGTACGCCGCCTTGCCGACGATCGCGTTCGACGCGGACAGGTTGCACAGCACGGTCGCGCCGGCAAGCGCGTGCGCGATGGACGGCGGCTCCGGAACCCACAGGTCCTCGCACACCTCCGCCGCGACGACGAGGTTCGCCATGCCGTCGCATGCAAACAGCTGGCGCGCGCCAAACGGCACGCCCCGCTGCCCGGCGAAGTCGATGCGCGTGACGTCCAGCGGGCCGGCGCAGAAGTGCCGCGCCTCGTAGAACTCGTTGTAGTTGGGGATGTGGCGCTTTGGCACGATGCCGAGGACGCGGCCGCGACTGAGCGCGACGGCGCAGTTGTACAGCTTGCCGCCCGCGCGCACGGGCGCGCCCACCAGCACGAGGGCGTCCACGCGCGACGTGGCCTGGGCCACGTCCGCCACGCCCTTCTCGGCAGCGTCCAGAAGCGCGTCCTGCCAGAACAGGTCCTCGCAGGTGTAGCCCGTGAGCGCGAGCTCGGGCAGGACGATGACGCGGGCACCGTCGAGCGAGAAGGACTCCCGCACCTCTTGCACCACGGCCTTGACGTTGAAGTCGACATCGGCCACGCGGACCTCCGGGGTCCGGGCCGCGACCTTTACGAATCCGTCCTGCATGAAGTCCCCTTTCGCGAGCGCTCGTGGCGCGGGCGCCGTCCGCGCATGCCGTCACAGACAGCATATGCCAACTTGCGGGGCTATGCCTCCCACACCGGCGTGCCGCCGACGTATGTGGCGACGGTCGCGACGTCCTGGATGCGCTCCGGGTCCGCGGTGACGAGGTTGGTGTCGAGCACCACGAAGTCCGCGAGCCTGCCCGCGGAGAGCGTGCCGAGCTCGTGCTCGCGCCCGACGAGGCGGGCGCTGCCGCGGGTGTACGCATCGATCGCGCGCGGCATGGAGATGCGCTCCTGGGGAAGCCAGCCGCCGGCCGGCTGGTTGGTCTGCGGCACCTCGCGCGTGACGGCGCAGCTGAGCACCCGCATCGCGCTGTCCGGCACGCACGGCGAGTCCGTGCCGAACGCCATGGTGACGCCCGCGCGGGCATAGCTTGCAAACGGCCACATGAACGCCGCGCGCTTGGGTCCAAGGTCGCGCTCCGGCTGCGTCACGTCTATCACCACGTGCTGCGGCTGGACGGAGGCGACGAGGTCGATCCTGGCCATGGCCTCCACGTCCGCGGGGGTGAGGTTCTCGATGTGCTCTATCGCGTTCATGCCGTGGCGCGGGCGGCCGTAGGCGCGACGCGCCTCCGCGAAGATGTCGATCGCGGTGCTGACGGCCCTGTCGCCTATGGTGTGGATGCGCGTGGCGATGCCGCGGCGCGCGGCCTCCATCACGTAGGAGCGCATGACCTCGGGATCGACGGTGGGACGGCCGCAGTCGCCCGGGAAGTACGGGTTCGCGTACGGCTCGTGCAGCCACGCCGTGTGCGCGCTCGATATGCCGTCGAAGAACTGCTTCGTGCCCGGGACCTGCACCATCTTGCCCCTGAACTCTGTCTGCAGGCTCTCGACGCGCTCGAACGTGGCGACGTTCTGCGGGTACAGGTGCACGCGCATGGGGATCTGCCCCGCGCCCAGAAGCTCGCGGTAGATGTCGTCGTACACGAAGTCCGCGCCCGGGATGGCGCAGAGCGCCATGTCGCACACGCTCGTGATGCCCTGCGAGAGGCTCATCTGGAAGTAGTCGCGGTACGCGTCGAGCACGCCCTGCCTGGGCAGGCTCGCGAACACCTTCGCGACGTAGTACATGCCGGCGGCCTCGTGGATGACGCCGGTGAGGTGGCCGTCCGCGTCGCGGTCGAAGAAGCCGCCGGCAGGGGGCACGGTGTCGTCCGTGATGCCGAGCTCCGCGAGGCCGCGCGTGTTCACCCACAGCGTGTGGAGGTCGCCCTCGTACATGCAGACCGGCCGGTCCGGGAACGCCTCGTCGAGCGAGGCGCGCGTCGGCGGCACGGGCGGGTCCCAGAGCGCGGAGCGAAAGCCCTGGCCCAGAAGCCACCCGTCGCCGGGGTGCCGCGCCGCGAACTCCCGCAGCCTGCGGACGCAGTCCTTCTCGCTTGTGCCCGCGTACGAGAGCGCGAGGTCGCTCCGGAAGAGCGACGTGTGGAACACGTGCTGGTGGGCGTCGTGGAAGCCGGGGCATATGAACGCGTCACCGAAGTCGCGCACGGGCGTGCCCTCTGGCACGACGTGGGCCAGGTGCTCCGGAGAGGCGACCGCACGGATGGTGTCGCCCCCGATCACGAGGGCGGCGCGGACGTCCGGGCTCCCCTGCCCCAGGAAGACGTGGTTTGACTTGACGACGCTCAGAGAACCCATGGGCCCTTGACCTCCTACTTTGTGTGAATGCGGCGCTACGGAGCCGCGATGGGGCGGCGCGACGGGGCGTCTACAGCAGCGTCTGCTGGATGAGGCGCACGAAGAACCTGATGCCCTGCATGTAGGCGCGGCGCGTGATGCGCTCGTTCGTGCCGTGCACGCCGCGGTCCACCTCGTCCGCGTCCGCGACGAAGGGCGAGAAGCGCAGGCAGCTGTCGCAGACGCACTCGTACATGCTCGCGTCCGTCGCGCCGGTCTGAAGCGACGGCACGAGCGGCAGCGGCGAGCCGTCGAGCGGCTCCGCGAAGTAGCGAGACGCCGCCTCCCGAAGCGCGGCGAAGCCGGCGCCGTCCGCGCGCGACGTGTGGGACGGATCGTTGCACACGTCCGCCCTGAGCTCCACCTCGACGCCGAGGCCGTCCACGAGCTCGCGGACTCGCTCCTCCACCTGTGCCACCGTCGTGCCGGGCAGGATGCGGAAGTTGATGGTGGCACTCATGTCCTGCGGCATGACGTTCGACTGGCGAGACGACCCCTCGATCATGGTGGGCGCGACCGTGGTGGTGACGAACGGGAACAGCTGCGGATCTTGCAGGAAGACGTCCGCAATTTCTTGCGCGTGCGCGTCGATGGACGCGCGGCCGCCCGAGACGAACCGTGCGAGCGGACCCTCCGTCACGTACGGCGCGAGCGCTGCGAGCATCGTGCGATCGACCTCGATGAGCTCTGCCGGCCAGGGGCTGCTCGCCACGCGGTCAATCGCCTTCGCGAGGCGCGCGAGCGACGTGCCTCCATAGGGGTTGGAGGAGTGCCCGCCCGCGCTCCTGGCGATGAGGCGGACGTCGGCGTAGCCCTTCTCGGCAAGGCCGACCGTCATGCAGTGGCGCCCGGGCGCCCCAAGGTGCGCGAGGTCCGTCACGAGGTAGTCGCCCTCGTCCACCACGAAGTGCAGGCGCACGCCGCGCTCCGCGAGGAGCCTCCCCATGGAGCGGGCGCCGGACTGGAGGGTCTCCTCGTCCTGGCCCAGGCACAGCATGAGCGTGCGGCGGAACTCCCACCCGTGGCGAAGCGCGTACTCCACGGCCTCGAGCACGCCCATGACCTGGTCCTTCATGTCGAGCGCGCCACGGCCCCACACGTACTCGTCGTCCATGTGGCCGCTGAAGGCGCCGTGCTCCCAGTCGCCCTCCGTCCCGGGGACGACGGGCACGACGTCCATGTGGCCCATGAACATGACGGGGTCGAGGGAGGCGTCCTGCCCGTGGAGCGTGAGCATGAGCGAATGGTCGATCTTCTCGACCTCCGCCGCCTCGAACACGTACGGGAAGGACCTGCGGAAGAACTCGCCCAGCTCGTCGAAGGCGGCCCAGTCCGTTTCGTCGTGCGTGGGGCCGTCCACCGTCGCGATGGAGAGCGCCTGGGCGAGGCGGGAGCACGCGGCGGCCTCGTTCAGGTCAGCGTAGTCGCCCTCGTGCGAGAAGAACTGCCATACGGACGCCATGCGCTATGCCTCCCGCACCTCGGCCGGCTTGTCCTCCAGGTAGCGCGAGAGGAACTCGCGGGTGCGCGGCATGCGCGGGTTCGTGAAGATCTGCTGCGGGTCGCCCTGCTCCGCGATGACGCCCTGGTCCATGAAGACGACCTTGTCCGAGACGTTCTTCGCGAACTCCATCTCGTGCGTGACGACGACCATGGTCATGCCCTCCCTCGCGAGGTCGCGCATGACGGAGAGGACCTCGCCCACGATCTCTGGGTCGAGGGCGGATGTGGGCTCGTCGAACAGCATGAGGTCCGGCCTCATGCACAGGGCGCGCGCGATGGCGACGCGCTGCTTCTGGCCGCCGGAGAGCGACGTGACCGGGGACTTCGCGAACTCCGCGAGGCCGACCTCCGTGAGGTGGCGCATCGCCTCGGCCTCCGCCTCGGCCTTGCTCATCTTCTTGAGCGTGACGGGCGCGAGCGTGCAGTTCTGGAGCACGTTGAGGTTGTTGAACAGGTTGAATCCCTGGAAGACCATGCCGATCTTCTCGCGCAGTCTGTTGACGTCCACGTGCTCTGCCGCGAGGTCCTGGCCGTGGAACCACACGTGGCCGGAATCCGGCGTCTCGAGCAGGTTGATGCAGCGCAGGAGCGTGGACTTGCCGGAGCCTGACGCGCCGATGATGGTGACGACCTCGCCCGGCATGACGTCGAAGTCGATGTTCTTGAGGACGACGTGGTCGCCGAAGCTCTTGCGCAGGCCCTCGATCCTGATGACGGGCTCGGTGCCCGCGGTGTTGCTTGCTGCCATGGCCTACATGCCTCCCCTGTGCTGGGTCTGTCCGGACTCGATTTCGGTCTTGATGGTCTGGCTCGCGCTGCCGGCGACGCCCGTGGTGACCTTGACCTCAGACGACGACAGCGCCGGCCCCATGGCCGGGGCGTCCAGGCGGACGGCGAGCATGGAGAGGAGCTTCGAGGCGATCATGGTGAGGATGAGGTAGCACACGGCCGCCGCGATGTAGGTCTCGAGCTGGCGATAGTAGATGCCGGCGACGGTCGTGGTGGCGAACATGAGGTCGAACACGCCGATGACCGAGAGCACCGAGGAGTCCTTGATGTTGATGACGAGCTCGTTGGAGAGCGCCGGGATGGAGTTCTTGATGCCCTGCGGGAACACGACCTTGCTCATGGCCTGCCACTGCGAGAGGCCGAGCGAGCGCGCCGCCTCCGTCTGGCCGGGGTCGACGGCCTCGATGCCGCCGCGCAGGACCTCCATCATGTACGCGGTGGAGTTCAGCGAGATGGTGACGAGGCCGGCGACGAACGTGGACCAGACGGCGCGGATCTCGTTCGTGCTCATGCCGGAGCCGGACAGCACCGCGAACCCGGCGAAGTAGATGATGAGCGACTGCACCATCATGGGCGTGCCGCGGACCACGGCCGAGTACACCTTGGCAAATCCGCAGCCCACGACCTTGAGGAAGCGCACGAAGTCGTTGTCCGGACGGTCGATCCGCTGCAGGCGCAGGAACACCAGCAGCAGCGCGAGGAAGAACGCGATGACGGTGCCGAACACCGCAAGCTCGATGGTGGTGGCGATGCCGCGCGCGAAGATGCCGCGCCCCTTGTACACCATGTACACCATGGCGCTGAGGAAGTCCTTGGGGTTGGAGTTGGACGCGACGGCGCCCTGCACCACGGACACGAAGCCCATGACCGCGCGGTCGACGAAGAGCACGGCCGAGAAGAGCCAGACCACGTAGGAGCACCTACGCTCGGCACGGCGTGCCGCCGGCTTAGCGAACGGCGACGTCTGGGCGTAGTCGCGCCACTTGGCGAGCTTCGTCACGAGCGCGACCGCCGACACGATAACCCACGCGAGCAGCACGTAGTACATGACGACCTCGAGCGCGTACACGGGCGCCAGGAAGCTGAGCGACGAGCGCGGCTGCATCGAGAGCCACATGCCGAGCACGGCGACGACGCTCGTCCCCAGAAGGACGTAGCGGTGGTCTTTTAGCAGGAAGCTGCCGAGACGGCCCCTGCCCTTCTCCTTTGGGGTGCCTTCCGCACCTTGGGCTGTGCTCATGGGCACGACCTCCTTGCGACTAATGCGTGATGCGTGCCCCTCCGCCGCGCCGGTGCGGGCGGGAGGGCACGCTCTTCTCTACCTAGAGACGCGATGGGCGCGATGCGCCGCGGCCTACGACGGCTGGCGCTCGACGGCGGCGTCGAACATCTTGGTGCGGGTGTCCTGGTCGACGGCCGCAAGCGCCTTGTTGATCTTCGCGAGGACCTTCTTCTGGCCCTTGGCGAGGCCGACGTTGGCCGGGACGGTCTCCTTGAAGCCCTTGCCCTTCTCGAACTGGATGGCGACGAGGTCGGGGTTGGCGCGCAGGAAGCCGTTGGTGTTCTCGGTGTTGTAGGTGATGGCGTCGCAGGTGCCCTGGTCGAGCTGGGAGAGCTGGTTGGGCACGGAGTCGACCGGCGTGAGGTGGTTGACGTTGGGGATCTCGTCGATGACGGTGTCGAGCAGGGTGTCCTTCTGGCCGAGGACCGCGGCGCCGGAGAAGTCCTCCAAGGACTTTGCGCTGGCGTACTTGGAGTCCTTCTTCACGAGGAGGCCGAAGCCGCCCACGAAGTACGGCTTGGAGAAGTCGATGGACTGCTTGCGCTCCTTCGTGGCGGACATGCCGGCGATGATCACGTCGATCTGGCCGTTGTTGAGGGCGTCGATCAGGCCGGAGAAGCTCATCTTGACGGCAACGGGCTCCATGCCGAGCGCCTTGCCGACGACCTTTGCGAACTGGACGTCGTAGCCGTCCGCGTACGCGCCGTCCACGTTCTCGATGGGGATGGTGTACTCGGACTTCTGGGTGGTCTGCCAGTTGTACGGGGCGTACGCGGCCTCCATGCCGACGCGCAGGGTCTTGCCGTCGCCGAGGACGCCGGTGTCGGACTTGGAGGAGGAAGAGGAGGACTTGTCGGAGGTGCCCTGCGCGGCGGGGCCGCACGCGGTGAGGAAGGTGAGGCCGGCGGCGGTGATGGCCGTCATGCCGGAGACCTTCAGGAAGCCACGGCGGGAAAGCTGCCTTGCGGCGTCGCGTCCCGACGCGTTCGTTTGCGGATTGATTTGCTCGAAATCGTGCTTCTGGGTCATGGTGTTCCTCGATTCCCTTGGCAAGCTGTGAAAAGACCCCTTCCGCGCGACGCAACCGGAGGGGACCCATTCCCCTCCCCCTTGCAACTTAATGCGAGAAAGTTACGCGCACACTGCAACCATACGCCGTTTGGCGGCGCGGCGCCACCCCACGGGCCAGCGGTAACAACAGCGTAACCGGCCGGCCCGCAAAACGTCGCAGGTCGACCGGTCATAAATTACTTTTGCGTTTTCCTTGCGCCGGAAGGCGTCGGCGAGAAGTGCGTGAGGGACGGGTCGCTACGCCTTGTTGGGCCACGGGCCGCTTACCACGGGCTTCTCGTCCGAGGACCAGCAGCCGAGCTTTGCGTTGGGGTTCGCGTCGAGCGAGAGGTCCGCGAACTTGCCGGCACGATAGTTCCTGAGCGCCGCCACGGCGATCATGGCGCCGTTGTCGCCGCAGACCACCATGGGCGGCACGGTGACGCGCACGCCACGGCGACCGAACTTGCGACGGTACTCCGCGCGGAGCTCAGGGTTCGCCGCGACGCCGCCGCCGACGCAGAAGTCGGACACGCCCGTCTCGTCCACGGCGGCAATCGCCTTCGACACCTGGACGTCGATGACGGCCGCCTCGAACGACGCGGCGAGGTCTGGCAGGTTGATGGGGCGACCGGCCTTGTTCTCGCCCTCGATGTACGTGATGACCGCCGTCTTGAGGCCGGAGAGGCTGAAGCGGTAGTCGTGGCTGTGCATCATGGCGCGCGGGAAGTGGATGGCCTTCTTGTTGCCCTTCGCCGCGAGCTTGGAGATGACCGGGCCTCCGGGGTAGCCAAGGCCGAGCGCCTTTGCCACCTTGTCGAACGCCTCGCCGACGGCATCGTCGATCGTGGCGCCAAGGACCTGGTAGTCGCCCCAGTCGCGCACGTGGACGAGCATGGTGTTGCCGCCGGACACGAGGCTCGCCACGAACGGCGGCGTGAGGTCCGGGGTCTCGAACAGGTTTGCGAGCAGGTGGCCCTCCAGGTGGTTCACGGCCGTGAGCGGAAGGCCCGTCGCGGCGCAGAGCCCCTTTGCGAACGCGACGCCCACGACGAGGGCGCCCACGAGGCCGGGGCCTGCCGTGACGCCGACGCAGGACAGGTCGCGCGGCGTGAGCGTGTCGCAGCCAAAGTGATGGCCGGCCTGGGCCATGACCTCCTCGAACACGCCGACGATCGCCTCGACGTGCTTGCGGGACGCGATCTCTGGCACGACGCCGCCAAAGCGCGCGTGGAAGTCAATCGACGTCGCGACGACGTTTGCGCAGATCTCGCCGTGCGAGTCGATGACGGCCATCGCGGTCTCGTCGCACGAGGACTCGATCGAGAGCACGAGGTCGCCCGCGGCCGCGAGGCGCTCGCGGGCCTTTGCGTCGCGCTCCCCCACCTGGATGGGCCACGGCCTGATGGAGGCCGACGGCTCCACGTGGTCGAGCGTGTGCTCCGCGTCCGCCGCGAGCGGCAGCGCCACCTTCAGGATGAGGGCGTCGTGCCCCTCGCCGTAGTATGCGCGGCGGCGCCCGACCTCCTCGAAGCCAAGGGAGGCGTACGCGGCCCGCGCGGGCGCGTTCTTCTCGTCCACCTCGAGCGACGCCGTCGCGGCGTTCAGCACGTGCGCGTCGTAGCAGATGCGCGAGACGAGCCGGGACGCGATGCCCTGGCGGCGCCTGTCGCGCGCGACGACGACGTCCGTCACCTCGAAGTCGTCTCCCGCGAGCTGGCCGCCCGCGAAGCCGATGATGGTGCCGAGGTCGTGCGCGACCCACCAGCTGCGGCCGGGCTGCGAGAGCTCGTCGTAGAACATGTGCTCGGTCCACGGCGTGTGGGCCGCGCCCACGTAGGACTCGCTCTCGAGCGCCGCGACGGCCGGCAGGTCGTTGACGGACATGGGGCGCAGCTGGAGGTGCCTGTCTGCCAGCGCGTCGTCCACGCCGGTGACCTCGACGCTCGCGGGCGCCTTCAGGCCCAGGCGCTTGCGCTCGTTCTCCTCCGCGTCCGAGAGGCGCGTGTAGATGGGCAGTACCAGGGCCGGGTCGCCGCTGCCGCGCACGGGCGACGCCGCCCAGGCGCGCGCGAGCCCCTGCGCCGTGGGGTGCCACAGCGACTCGTCCAGCACGCGCGCGAGGCCGGCCGCCTCGAAGCGGTCGCGGTACTTCTTCAGGCCGTCGCCCGTGAGCGAGAGCTCGGCCGCGTCCGCGCGGGACACGAGCTCCTCCACGGCGTCATCTGCCGCGACGACGCGCTCCGCGTCGAACGTGCGGTGCGCGCCCGCGTCGTCCAGCAGGTAGACGCCGGGGTAGACCTCGCCGCGCATCGCGTCGTCCACCACGGCCAGAAGCCCGCGCTCGCCGGCGGCCCACGCGCCCCACGCCACGGCGTCCAGGGTCGACGCGCCAAAGAGCGCGCTACCCAGACCGCACGCGAGGCCCTTTGCCGTCGCGATGCCTATGCGCACGCCCGTGAACGACCCCGGGCCCCTGCCCACGAGCACGGCGTCCACGTCGCCCATCGCAAGGCCCGCCTGTGACAGGCAGTCCAGCGCCGTGTTCACGAGCTGCTCGTTCGCGTGGCGGCGGCACAGGTGGTCGCCCGAGGCGAGCACGTCCACGCCGTGGGCCCCGTCCGCCTGCGCCGCGATGCGCGCGACGGCGCAGGCGAGCATGTCGGTGGAGGTGTCGACGGCAAGGACCGTGAGGCCTCCGTCACTGGTGACGTCGCTGGCGACGCTGTCTGTCTGCATGTGCACTCTTTCCCGGGGCGTCGCGCGCCCCCTTTTCAATCAGTCTCCGAGCTCGGCGTCGAGCCGGTCGAGCAGCTCTTCTCCCCTGGCGTTGCGCGGAACGAGCCTGATGCTGCGCGGCGGCTCCTGGCCGGGCGCGACCTCGCCGTCCAGGCGCGACACGAACACGTCCACGCGGTCGTCGCCGATCTCCTGCGAGAACTGCTCGCCCCACTCGATGAGGCACGGGCCGTCCGCGCCGAGCACGTCAAACAGCCCCGTGTCCTCCAGCTGGTCCGCGCTGTCCAGGCGGTACAGGTCGAAGTGGTACAGCGGCATGCGCGAGCCCTCGTAGACCATCTCGATGGTGAACGTGGGGCTCGTCACGTCGTCCGTCACGCCCATGCCGCGCGCGACGCCCTTTGTGAGCTGCGTCTTCCCGGCGCCGAGGTCGCCGGTCAGCACCAGCACGTCCGTGGGACCAAGCACGCGTCCCAGCGCCTCGCCCAAGCCTATGGTCTCTTCCGCGGAGGTCGAGAAGAACTCGCCCCTGCCGCGCCTTGCCGCAATCTGGCCCATGGTCACTCCTTGCTTTTGGCACCTTGGTCCGCCTGCGCCGCGGGGTGCTCCCGCAGCCACGCGCCCACCATGGCGATGTCCTGCTGCAGAAGCGGCTGCCACTGCTCGTGGTACAGGCATGCCGCCGGGTGGAACGTGGGCACCACCGCGAAGTGCCCCGTCTGGTACACGTGCCCGCGCAGGTGCGTGACGCCCTTGTCCGTGCGCAGCACGAACTGCGTGGCGAAGTTGCCCAGACACACGAGGACGTCCGGCCACACGCTGCGAATCTGCTCGCGCAGAAACGGCGAGCACGCCTCTATCTCCTCCGGACGCGGGTTGCGGTTTGAGGGCGGGCGGCACTTGATCACGTTCGCGATGTACACCTGGTCGCGCGTGAGCCCCGCAAGCGAGAGGAGCGAGTCCAGGTTGTGGCCCGCCGCACCCACGAACGGCTCGCCCTGCAGGTCCTCGTTCCTGCCCGGCCCCTCGCCTATGAACATGACGCGGGCATGCGGGTCACCCACGCCAAACACGATGTTCGTGCGGGTCTGGGCCAAGGGGCACAGGCGGCAGTCGCCCAGCACGTCCCTTATCTCCTGCAGCGACACCTCGCCCGGCCGCTGGTGCTCGTGGCCGGGAATCCGCATGACCGGCATAAGCGCCCCCTAGACGTAGATCCTGTCGAGGCGCTCGCTGAAGTTGCAGACGACCTCGTAGTTGATCGTGTCGCGGCGCGCGGCGAGCTCGTCCGCCGTGATCTCCTCGTCGCCGTCGCGGCCCATGATCGTCACGATGTCGCCGCGCTGCACCGGCTGCGCGGGCTTGTACGCGCGCACGCTGTTGACGTCCACCGCAAACATGAACTGGTCCATGCAGATGCGGCCCACCTGGCGGGCGCGCGCACCGTTCACGATCACGTCCATGTTGTTCGAGAGGCTGCGCGCCAGGCCGTCCGCGTACCCTATGGGCACGGTCGCGATCTGGATGCTCGGCTTCGGCACGCGGTACGTCAGGCCGTAGCCCACGCCCTCGCCCACGGCCGGGTTCACCACGCGCGTCACGCGGCCGCGCACGCTCATCGCGGGCGTGAGGCTAATGCGCGGCGCCGTCGTCTCCGCAGGCTGCAGGCCGTACAGGCCAATGCCCACGCGGCACATGTCGTAGTGGTACTCCGGGTGCAGCACGGTGCCCGGCGTGTTGTCGCAGTGCGCGAGCCCCACCTCGAGCCCGGCCTGCCTCAGCGCGCCCACCGTGTCCGCAAAGCGCTGGGCCTGCTGCTTGAAGTCCCAGTCGCCGATCACGTCCGCCGTGGCAAAGTGCGTGAACGTGCCGGCACACTCCAGACCGCGATGGAAGTCGATCATGCGGCGAAACTCGACGGCGTCCTCCGGCATCACGCCTATGCGCGACATGCCGGTGTCGACGGCCAGGTGGTAGCGGCCCACCTTGCCCAGCGCCACGGCACGCTCGCCGTACGCGAGCGCGAAGTCGCTGTCGTACACCGCCGGCATGATGTCGTACTCCAGAAGGTCGTCCAGGCTCTCCAGCGGCGACTCGTTCAGCATCAGGATCGGCTCCGCTATGCCGCCGCGGCGCAGCTCGATGCCCTCGTCCACCGTGGCCACGGCAAACTGGTCCGCGCCGGCCTGGCGCATGACCTTCGCGCACTCCACGGCGCCGTGGCCGTACGCGTCCGCCTTCACGGCGCACATCATCTTGACGCCCGGCTTCAAAAGCGCCTTGAACGCCCTCGTGTTCTTGCGGATGGCCGCAAGGCTCACCTCGACCCACGCCCACCTGTTCTTGGGATACGTAACTGGCATCTGTCCTCCACCTATTCCGCTCCGCCGGAGTCGGGGAAGGCCATCTGCTCCTCAAGAGCGTCCTCGGCAAGCCCCAGCGCATCGATAATGTCGCGTGCCATCGCGCCGCGAGACCCAAAGCGCTCCGCGGCGATGGACCCCGCGTACCCGTGCACCTCGCACGCAAGCGAGCACAGCACGGGAATGTCCTCGTTGTCCACGTTCGACCGGGCGAGAAACGCCGCGATCACGCCCCCAAGCACGTCCCCGGACCCGGCGGTCGCCAAGGCGGCGGGGCCAGGCTTCGGCAGCACGGCGACGTCCACGCCCACGCAGGCCGTGGCGGAGCCCTTCGCGACGACGGTCAGCTCGGAGCCACCGTCCGCCCACACGATGCGGCGGGCGGCCTCCATGGCCGCGGTGAGCGACGCGGGCGGCGTGTCCTCCAGGCCAACCAGGCGGCCCAGCTCCCTGCGGTGCGGCGTCAGCACGAGCGGCGCCGCGCGGCGCAGCAGCTCCGGGAACTCGTCGGCCCTGTTCGACGTCAGGCGAGAAATGCAGTTCAGGCCGTCCGCATCGACCACCAGGGGAACCTTCGTCTCCAAGAGCCTCGACACCACGCCCACGGTGCCGGAGCTCACCCGCATGCCGGGACCGACCAAGGTCGCCGTGCGCTTCTCGGCCAGCTCCGCCACGAGCTGGATGGCCTCGCTCGAGAACGTGCCGTCCCTGCCCGCCGGCAGCGCCAGCACGGGAATCTCCATCATGCGCGCCTGGATGATGGGCGCCACGGGCTCGGGCACGGCAAGCGTCACGTAGCCGGCGCCGGCGCGCGCCGCCGCCATGGCCGCCATCATGGGCGCGCCCACGAAGCGCGTCGAGCCGCCAACCACCAGCACGGACCCGCGCGAGAACTTGTCGACGGCGTTCGAGGCCGGCTCGAGCACGTCCACGTAGTCGTCCAGGTCCGCGCGCCATGCCACGGGGTCCGCCTCTATGGTCAGGCGCTCCGTCTGCTCGGCCAGGGGCGCCACGATGATGGCGCCGCAGGCGTCGCGGCCGCTGTCGGAAAGCAGGCCGGGCTTCAGCACGAGCATGGTCACCGTGGTGTCCGCGATCACGCACTCGCTGTCCGCAAGGCCGGTCTGGGCGGAAAGGCCGCTCGGCACGTCCACGGAGAGCACGCGCGCGCCGGACGCGTTGATGCAGGCGATCCAGATGTCGAACGGGGCCCGGGGCGTGCCGTGGAAGCCGGTGCCCAGCATGGCGTCCACCACGACGTCCGTGCCGGAGAGAAGCTCGACCACCTTGTCGCGCGGCGGGGCGACCAGGATGCTGACGCCGGCCGCCTGCGCGCTCTTAGCGACGACGCGCGCGAGGTCGCCCTGGATGTCGTCCGGCTCGACGGGGCTCACGACGGTGACGGCGACGCCCTTGCCGTGGAGCGCCTCCGCGGCGACCCAGCCGTCGCCGCCGTTGTTGCCCAGGCCACAGAAGACCGCGACGCTTCCCAGGTCGCCCATGCGGACGACCTCGCTCGCGGCCGCGGAGCCCGCCCGGTGCATGAGCTCGGATATGCTGACGCCCACCTCCGTGAGCCCGGCCTCGACGCGCTTGACGTCTTCCACGTTCAGAACTGGCTGCATGTGCGCCTCACTCTCCCATAGAGCCCTCGAGCGGAAGCTCGTCTTCCCGGGGCTCCGCGGGACCATCGTCTCCAAGCGTATCCATTATGCCGTCCTGGAGCCGCTCGAGCTCGTCGATTATCGACTTTGCCTCCCTGAACGAGGCCTGGAACTCCTTCTTCGGGTCCGGACCCTCGTCCGCATGCGGACGGACGTCGTCCGTCATGGCGACGGCATTCGCCACCGCAACGTCGTGCGTGCGCGAGAGCGACAGCACGACCTCGTCAATGCCGCGCTCGTGGGCCGCCTCGGCCGCGCGTCCCGAGAGGATGGCGACCGGCCTGCCGTGCACGTCTCGTCCCACCGAGACATCCCGCATGCCGATGCCCCCCGAGAAGCCCGTGCCCAGCGCCTTCACCACGGCCTCGCGCGCGGCAAAGCGCGCGGCGTAGTGCTCGGCGGGGCGCGCCGTCGAGTCGCAGTACGCGCACTCGTCGTCCGTGAACACCCGCGTCGCAAAGCTGGGGTGCCTCTTCAGGGCGCGCTCCATCCTCGCGATCTCGAGCATGTCCACGCCTATGCCAACGCGCGCCACGGCCTACTCCACGGTGACGGACTTCGCAAGGTTGCGCGGCTTGTCCACATCGCAGCCGCGTGCACGCGCCACGTAGCGGGCCAGCAGCTGCAGGTGCACGACGGCCACGAGCGGCACGATCCACTCCTCAGGACACGGCGGAATCCACAGCACGTTCTCGCACAGCTTCGCCACGCGCTCGTCCCCGTCCGTCGCGACGGCCACGACGGTGGCGCCGCGCGCAATGGACTCCTCGATGTTGCTGACCGTCTTGTCGTGCACGTGGTCTGCCGGCACGATGGCAACCACGGGAAATCCCGGCTCCAGGAGCGCGATTGGGCCATGCTTCATCTCGCCGGCGGGATAGGCCTCCGCGTGCAGGTAGCTGATCTCCTTCAGCTTCAGCGCGCCCTCGTACGCGGTGGTCGAGTTCACGCCGCGGCCCAGGAACAGCGCGGACTTCGCGTTGCGGAACACGCGCGCGGCCTGCTTGTCCTGCCACCTGCGGCGGATGACCTCCTCCATGAGGCCGGGCACCTGCTCCAGGCTCGCGAAGTGGCCGCGCACCTCGTCCTCGTCCATGCTCCCGTTCGCAAGGGCAAGGCGCAGGGCGAGAAGGGCGGACGCCACCATCTGCGCGGTGTACGCCTTCGTGGAGGCAACGCAGACCTCGGGACCGGCCTGGATGTACATCGTGCCGTCGGACTCGCGTGCGGCGGAGGAGCCCAGCACGTTCGTGATGGCAAAGACCTTGCAGCCGAGAGCCTTCATCCTCCTGGCGGCGGTCAGCGTGTCCGCCGTCTCGCCAGACTGGGTGATGATGACGCAGAGGGTGTGGTCGGTGACGAGCGGCTCCTTGTAGTTCAGCTCGGAGGCGTACTCGCAGAACACGGGGGTCTTCGCCCAGTCCTGCACCAGCTCGCGGGCGATGAGGCTCACGTGGTACGACGTGCCGCACGCCACCATGTACACGCGGTCGATCGCGGCAAGGTCGTCGTTGCCCATGGACAGCTCGTCCAGCTCGACGCCGTGCTTGCCCAGACGATCCTTCAGCAGGCGCGAGATGGCGGCCGGCTGCTCCGCAATCTCCTTCGCCATGAAGTCGGAGTAGCCGCCGAGCGTCGCGGCCGAGGCGTCCCAGTCGATGTCGAGCGCCTTCGGGTGCTCGACCACGTTGCCCTCGCGGTCGACGATGTCGATGGAGCCGTCCTCGTGCAGCGTAGCGATGTCGTAGTCGTCAAGCTGCAGGCAGTGCGACGTCGCCTTCGCGAGCGGCATGACGTCCGACGCGGCATAGGCGCCGTCCTTGGTGGACGCCACGACGAGGGGTGACGCCTTTCTCGTCACGACGACCTCGCCCGGGCAGTCCGCGCAGACGACGCCGAGCGCCCAGGAGCCCTCGAGCCTGTCACAGGCGTAGCGGACGGCGGAGGCAAGGTTGCCCTTCGCGGGGCCGCGCCACGCGTCCTCGACGAGATGCGCCACGACCTCGGTGTCCGTGTCGCTCTTGAAGCTGTGACCCTCCGCCATGAGCTGGCGCCTCAGGGTCTCGTAGTTCTCGATGATGCCGTTGTGGACAACGGCGATGCGGCCGTCGCAGCTCGTGTGCGGGTGCGCGTTGCGGTCGGTCGGGGCGCCGTGCGTCGCCCAGCGCGTGTGGCCGATGCCGGTGGTGCCGACGAGGTTCGCCGCGTCGCAGCGCTCCTTCAGGGCGGCGACGCGCCCGGCCACCTTCACGAGGTGGAGGTTGTCATCCGGCGAGAGCACGGCGACGCCCGCGGAGTCGTACCCGCGATACTCCAGGGTCTGCAGCCCATAGAGGAGGAAGTCGATTGCCTGGCCCTTACCGGTGTATCCTACGACACCACACATTTGGTTACCTCCTGTGTATGCGCCCGAGGCGCAGCGTGCATCCATAGTTAGGTGTCCATGGTACCAGCACTTGGTGCCGGCCCCGTGTGGCTCCCACAAAAGACACGGCGGCCAAACCCGCGGGCCACGATCCGGAAATGCGCTCATGCGGAAACGGGCGGCCCCTACGGAGCCGCCCGTCCTTCTCGCATACGCGTTTGTGCAGGTATTTTGCCTGTCGCTACTCCTTGTACGGCTCGAGCGCGTCGATTACGATCGCGTCCGCCTTCTGGCAGAGCTCGTCGGTGGGAGCCTCCGCGAGCACGCGGATAAGGGGCTCGGTGCCAGATGCGCGCACGAGCACGCGGCCGTTGCCCTCGAGGAACTCCTCGGCGCGCCTGACCGCGGCCTGGATGTCCTCGGACGCCATGACGGCGTCCTTGTCCTGCACGCGCACGTTGATGAGGAGCTGCGGGTACAGCTTGACGGGACGCGTCAGCTCGGAGAGCTTCTCGCGCTCCGCGCGCAGGACCTCCATCACGCGCAGCGACGTCATGATGCCGTCGCCGGTCTTCTCGAGGTCGCCGAAGATGATGTGGCCGGACTGCTCGCCGCCGAGGGTGTAGCCGTTCTCCATCATGCACGCCCACACGTTCTTGTCGCCGACGGCCGTGGAGACGTGGTCGATGCCCGCGGCGTCGAGCGCCTTGAAGAAGCCGAAGTTGCTCATGACGGTGGGGACGACGGTGTTCTTGGCGAGGCGGCCATGCTTCGCGAGGTAGACGCCGCACACGTACATGATGAGGTCGCCGTCGACCACATGCCCGCGCTCGTCCACCGCGATGCAGCGGTCCGCGTCGCCGTCGTAGGCGAAGCCGACGTCGAGGCCGTTCTTCACCACGAAGTCCTGCAGCCTCTCGATGTGGGTGCTGCCGCAGTCGACGTTGATGTTGAAGCCGCTCGGGGCGTTGTTGATCACGTGGGTCTCGGCGCCCATCGCATCGAACACCGGGCGCGCGACGGAGGACGCCGCGCCGTTCGCGCAGTCGAGGCCGACCTTCACGCCCTGCATGCTGAAGCCGCACGACGCGATGAGGTGCGCGATGTAGCGGTTGCGGCCCTGCATGTAGTCCACGGTGCAGCCGATGGCGTCGCCCGTGGCCAGGGGAACGTCGAACTCGCCGTCGATGTAGGACTCGATCTGCTCGAGGACGTCCTCCTCCATCTTGTAGCCCTCGGTGTTCACGAGCTTGATGCCGTTGTCCGTGTAGGGGTTGTGCGACGCGGTGATCATGATGCCGCAGTCGAAGCCGCCGTCCGCGGTCTCGTACGCGAGGCCGGGCGTCGGGATGACGTGCAGCATGTACGCGTCCGCACCGGACGCGACGAGTCCGGCGACGAGCGCGCTCTCGAACATGTAGCTGGAGCGCCTTGTGTCCTTGCCCAGGATGACGCGGGCCTTCTTGCCCACGCGGGCGCCGTAGTGCCAGCCGACGAAGCGGCCGATCTTGTACGCGTGCTCGACGTCCAGCCCCTCGTTGGCCACGCCGCGGAACCCGTCCGTTCCAAAGTACTTCATAGCAGACCTCTCTCGTGTGAGATGCGGCGCCCGGAGGTGTCGCCGTTGCCTACATCAACACTGTAACGAAAAAGGGCCTGCCGACCAGAGTCGACAGGCCCTCCGTACGTGCATTGAAAGCCAGTGGGCCTTAGCGCTTGGAGAACTGCGGGCGCTTGCGGGCCTTCTTCAGGCCGTACTTCTTGCGCTCGACCGCGCGAGAGTCACGGGTGAGGAAGCCGGCCTTCTTGAGGTCGGCGCGGTACTCGCCAGCCTCGAGGAGGGCGCGGGCGATGCCCAGGCGGAGTGCGCCGGACTGGCCGTTGATGCCGCCGCCATCGCAGTTGGCGAGGACGTCGAAGCGGTTAACGGTGTCCGTCACGCGGAACGGAGCGAGTGCGTTGTCAACGAGCTGCTGACGGCCAAAGTAGTTGAGGGCGTCGCGGCCATTGACGGTAACCTTGCCGGTGCCGGGAACGAGGCGAACGCGGGCGGTTGCCTCCTTGCGACGGCCGGTGCCGGTGTAAACAGCGGTGTTGTCAGCCATCGGTTAAGCCTCCAGATCGATCTTGACGGGGTTCTGAGCGGCGTGCGGGTGCTCGGGGCCAGCGTAGACCTTGAGCTTCGTCGCCTGCTGGCGGCCGAGGGACGTGTGGGGAAGCATGCCCTTGATGGCGTGCTCGACGACACGCTCGGGGTGCTTCTCCATGGCCTCCTTGAAGGACTCCTTCTTCAGGCCGCCCAGCCATCCGGAGTAGCGCCAGTACTCCTTGTGGTCGGCCTTGACGCCGGTAAGCTGGACCTTGTCGGCGTTGATGACCACCACGAAGTCACCCGTGTCGGTGTTGGGGGTGTACTGGGGCTTGTTCTTACCACGAAGGATCATGGCAGCCTTGGTAGCGAGGCGGCCAAGGGTGGCGCCGTCGGCGTCGATGAGCACCCAGTTGCGCTGGACCTCACCCTTCTTGGCGTAATGAGTCGACTTGTTCACTTGACTCCTCCATGTGCTTACTAAACAGAACGCGTTTTCCTGTGAGATTACGGGGCTCAGTGGAAAAGCTTTAGAAGTATACAACACCGTGGCGCGTGCGACACAAAACACGACATTCCCACACAAAAGACGCGGTTCGGGCCCGGACGCATCGCCCGGGCCCGATTGTCATGCCTTTGGTTCGCACTTACCTTGGCAGGCCCCTACCCCACCAGGATCTTCAGGTCGTCGTCCACGTTCGTGATGCCGGCGATGCCGAAGTTGTCCACGAGGACCTTCGTCACGTTCGGCGAGAGGAATGCGGGCAGCGTCGGCCCAAGGTGGATGTTCTTGACGCCAAGGGCAAGAAGGGCGAGAAGAACGATGACTGCCTTCTGCTCGTACCACGCGATGTTGAAGGCCAGGGGCAGGTCGTTCACATCGTCCAGGCCGAAGATCTCCTTCAGCTTCAACGCGATGAGCGCAAGCGAGTAGGAGTCGTTGCACTGGCCGGCGTCAAGCACGCGCGGGATGCCGGTGCCGGGGACGTTGCCCAGGCCGAGCTTGTTGTACTTGTACTTGGCGCAGCCGGCCGTGAGGATGACGACGCTCTGGGGCAGCGCACGGGCGAAGTCCGTGTAGTAGCTGCGGCTCTTCGCGCGGCCGTCGCAGCCGGCCATCACGACGAACTTGGTGATCTTGCCGGTCTTCACGGCGTCGACCACCTGGTCGGCAAGGGCGAAGACCTGGTCGTGGGCAAAGCCGCCCACGATGGAGCCCTCCTCGATCTTGGTGGGCGGCTCGCAGGTGCGGGCGAGCTCGATCAGCGCCGAGAAGTCCTTCTCGCCCTGCTCGTTGGCCTCGATGTGGGTGCAGCCGGGGTATCCCGCCGAGCCGGTGGTGAACATGCGGCCCTTGTAGGAGTCGCGCGGGGGCACGATGCAGTTGGTGGTCATGAGGATCGCCCCGTTGAAGCTCTCGAACTCCTCGTTCTGCTTCCACCAGGCGTTGCCGTAGTTGCCGACGAGGTTGTCGTACTTCTTCAGCGCGGGGTAGTAGTTCGCGGGGAGCATCTCGGAGTGGGTGTACACGTCGATGCCGGTGCCCTTGGTCTGCTCGAGCAGCATCTCGAGGTCGCGCAGGTCGTGGCCGGAAACGAGGATGCCGGGGTTCGAGCGCGGCTCGATGCTGACCTCCGTCACCTCCGGGCTGCCGTACGCGCCGGTGTTCGCGGCGTCCAGAAGCGCCATGCCGTCCACGCCGTGCTTGCCGAGCTCGAGGGTGAGCGCGACGAGGTCGTCCACGCCCAGCGTGTCGTCCAGGGTCTTCGCCAGGGCCTCCTGCATGAACGCGTCCACGGACTCGTCGTACTTCAGCAGGGCGTTCGCATGCGCCGTGTACGCGGAGAGGCCCTTCACGCCGTAGGTGATGAGCTCGCGCAGGCTGCGCACGTCCTCGTCCGCGCACGCAAGCACGCCGACCGTGGCGGCCTTCGCCGCGAAGTCCGCGTCCTCGCCGCTCCAGAGCGCGGCCTCGGGCAGGCCGTCCGTGTCGCCCAGGCGCGCGAGGAGCGACGCCTTCACGCTCAGCGTCCTGGCGATGCGCTCGCGGATGGCGGCCTCGTCGAAGTTGGCGTTCGTGATGGTGTGGAACATGTTCGTTGCGACGAGGCTGTTTACGCCGCGCGACACGGACTCGCCCTTCGCGCGCAGCGCGCTCGTCACGGCAGACAGGCCCCTCGTCACGTAGACAAGGAGGTCCTGCATGGCGGCGACCTCCGGCGACTTGCCGCACACGCCGCGAATCGTGCAGCCCTTGCAGCCTGCGGTCTCCTGACACTGGTAGCAGAACATCTTAGGATCCATCAAGCACCTCTCTCTGACGCGCGGCCCCCGCCGCGTTTTTCGACAATGAAGAGCCTATGCCAGATGTGCGATGTAATCAGTTGCATTTGCAACAGCTACCGAGTTGGCCACAAGCCGCACACGCGCGCTACGCGTTGTGACCGATGAACGCCGCGATCTCTTCCAGGCGGGCCTCCGCCTGCTGGCGCCCCTTCACGTAGAGCGAGAGCAGCGCGCCGCCGTCCGCGCCGGTGACGTCCACGGTGACGGGGTCTTCCGGCGCGATAACCAGCACGCGCGGGTCCTGCTCCCTTTCCATGGCAAAAAGCAGGTCGCGCTGGGCGTTATAGCGCAGGTAGCGCGTCTCGAGCGCGTGGGTGAAGTACGGGTAGGCGTCGTAGCGGTGGCTGCGCAGCACCAGGCCCTCGTTGCCGAGGCTCTTTACGTAGTCGCGGTCGCGCGTGAGCACCACGACGGCCCTCTGCGCGCCGTCGTAGCCCTCGACCTTGCGCGCGCCGTCCGCGCCGAGCGCCACCTCGAACGGGATGGAGTCCGTGGTGCCGCCGTCCAGGTAGCGGTGGCCGCCCACCTCCACCATCTGGGACACGCCCGGCATCGAGGCGGACGCCTGCACCTTGGCCACGTCCTCCGGGAAGCTCTTGCACTCAAGGTAGTCCGCCGTGCCGAACACCACGTTGGACGCGACGCTGAACATGCGAAGCGGGTTTCTGTTGAACGTCTCCACGTCGCAGGGATCCAGCACGTTCTGGACCTCCTCGTACATGAACTCGCCACCGGCGATGTTGCCCGTGGTCAGAAGCGACCAGAACGACATGAACCTGCGGTCGTCCCTAAACGCGAGCATGATGCGGGCCGTGCGGCCGATCTGGCGGCTCTTGAAGCTCGACGCGCTGATGGAGCCGGCCGAGACGCCCCACACGCTGCCGAAGTCGTACAGGCCGTGCTCCATCAGGACGTCGAGCACGCCCGCCGTGAACATGCAGCGAAATCCTCCACCCTCCAGAACGAGGGCCGTGTCTTGGGCCGCCATGGGCGTCCCCCTCTCTGTTGGGGCCGGGGCGCGCCGCGCCATGCCGGCCATGCGTAGCAAAACGGCGCCGCACCCCTTGCGGGGCGGGCGCCGACGAAGTCCATGGTGGAGGCGCGGAGAATCGAACTCCGGTCCAAAGCAGCTCCCTGGCAGGTGTCTACAAGCTTAGTCGCCAATTGGATCTTGGACGCCGCGCACTTGGCGACCCGCGCTTGGCGTCCCAGCCGGTTCTTGCTTTTCCCTGGGCATACCGACTACGTCCCAGAGAGCATCTCCCTAGATGACGTCGCACCGGGGACGGGAGCGATCCCGGGATTGACGGCTGCTAGTTAATAATTAAGCAGCGAGGGCATAGCCCTGGTAAGAATCGTTGTCAATTAAATTTGACGGTACCCCTGTTTTACGTGGCGAGGAGACCACGGCCTGCTGCCCACCTCAGAACTACCCTGTCGAAACCAGTCGCCCCCATGAGGTGCTTGGGGCCGAATGCCACCATGCGTCTGTCAAAGTGCCGTCCGGGCCACGCCCGAGCATGTTAAGTCTACCCAACTTCTTGCGCGCCAGACACCACGACTTTTCGCGGCGCCCTCTTGCCCGAGCGCCTGGGCGAGAAGAGCGAGGCCACGCACCGGCGCGACCCCGCCCTTGCGCGCGTGCGCCAGAGCGCTGCGGAGGCTACTCCTCCACCAGCTCGAACTGATCCGGGCCAACGCCGCAGACGGGGCAGACGTAGTCCTCGGGCAGCTCGGGGGTGTCGACCTCGACCTCGTAGCCACAGACCGTGCAAACGAACTTGTAGGTCTTCTTCTCGTCAGCCATGGTGTTTCCTCTCTCTATTTGGTCGTCCGCGTTCGCGGAACCGTCCCCAGTGTTTGCGACCTCCTTCGGAACGTACGAGGAGGCCTTCGGCGGCGTCTTTCCCTTCAGCACCGTGTGGTAGTAAGCATACGTGAGCGGGTCCGCATCGCCAAGGGTCCTGGCATCCTGCACTTCTCCCACAAACACCATGTGGGTGCCCACGTCCAGCGTCGCCACGACCTTGCACGAAACGACGGCGAGCACGTGCGGCAGCGGGTAGCGGTCGCCGAGCGCCGTCACGGCGGAGTCGATGCCCGCGAACTTGTCGACGTCCGCGGAGGACTTGAAGCCAAAGCGGCCCACGTACTCCATGTCACACGTCACGTCCAGCGGGCAGAGCGCGAAGTGGCCGGCGTCCAGGATCGCCTGCTGCGTGTGGTTCTGCTTGTTGACGACGACCTCTATCTGCAGCGGTGTGCTCGTGAGCTGCAAGCCGGTGTTGATGAGGCACGCCGAGGTGCCATCGGCTCCGGACGCAGATACGACGTAGAGCCCGGACGTAAACTTCGCGAACGCGGTAGTGTCCATCTGTTCCTCCAAACGCACGCCTTCGCCCCACGCGGGGCGCTTACAGACATTCTAGGGTCGCGCTCCGGCGCGGCAAGACCCCGCGCCGCAAGCGTGGCCCCCGCACGCTAAGCGCGGCTGCGCTCCTTCAGCACGCGGCGAATCTCGCGGTCGGCATCGCGGCGCGCCATGTCCGCGCGCTTGTCGTACAGCTTCTTGCCCGTGGCGAGCGCGATGGTGAGCTTCACGCGGTTGTGCTCGTCGAAGTACATCTGAAGCGGCACGATGGCAACGCCCTTCGTGCGGAGCTTCTGCTCCATGTAATCTATCTGCCTGCGGTGCAGCAGCAGCTTGCGCCGGCGGTCCGGGTCAGGGTTCCACACGCCGCCGTTCACGTACGGGTGGATGTGCATGCCGTTCAGCCACACCTCGCCACCGCGTATGAGCACGAACGTGTCCGTCAGCTGCGCCGCGCGGTCGCGCAGGCTCTTCACCTCCGCGCCCGTGAGCTCGATGCCCGCCTCGAACGTCTCGTCGATCGCATAGTTGTGGTGCGCGGCACGGTTCTTCGATATGACCTTGATGCCGGGGCGTCCGCCCTTCGCCTTGCTAGCGGCCATCTGCGTCACCCCCGACCGTGCCGTCGGCGCCATCCGGCGCGTCCTTCTCGCCCGGCGCGCCTTGGGCAGGCGCGGCACCCTGGTCCGCCGCGAGGTCAGCATCGCTCTGGCGAATCAGTCTCAGCAGCGCCATGGAGGCCTCCTCGCCCACCAGGTCGCGGGCGCGCACCGTCAGGTTGGTCGCGACGTCCTGCTGGCCGGCCTGCGCGGCGTCCGTGGCGCACATCAGCAGGCAGATGGCGATCTCTGCGTTTGCGCCGTCCGGCAGGCCCTCCTGGGCAAGTAGGTCGCGGGCCTCGTCGTCGCCCACCAGGTCCGGGTCGTGCGTGGTGCCGGCCGCCTGGTCAAGCGCCTGGTCGAGCGCACGCTCCCTCACGCCCAGGCGGCGTCCCGCGCGCAGCGCCGCCGCAGCCGTGCGCGGCTTCTGCTGCACCAGGAAGTACTCGCTGAAGTTCGCGAACGCCCGCGCGAGGTGTCGCGCGTCGCTCGCGCGCTCGAACACGGAGTACGTGAGCGCAAGGTACTCGTTTATGTCGCCGTTCACGCGGAAGAGGTCCGCAAGGTTCAGGCGCATCTCGCACCCCATGGGGTTCCAGCGCACCGCCTGCTTCAGCGCGTTCGTCGCGATGTCGTAGTCGCCGGTGTGCACGGCCGCAAGCGCAAGGTCGCCGTACAGCCGGTCCATGGGCTCGCCCACGTCGCGCAGCTCGCGCGGGTCCTTCTCGACGCGGCGGTACGCCAGGCGCTCGAAGATCGTGGGGAAGCTGAACCACTGCACCTCGTCCGTCGTGGGACAGTTGCGGTCCACGTACTCCTCCGCGTCCTCCGCGATGCCCAAGAGCACGGAGAGCGCCTCGTCGTTCTGTCCCTCTATCATCAGGGCCTCCGCGTGAGCCAGGCCCTCCGTCATTCCACTTTCGTCCATGTTCCTCCAGCGGCCGCGCCGCCCTCGTGCCCCGCCCGCGGCGGGATTGCGTATGTGTTCTAGGCTACCCGTTGCGCGTCACTTTGATGCATGCGACGTCGCGCGCGAGGCGCCCTGCGCCGGCGCGAAGTCTATCTGCCCGCGCGCCGGGTTCGTTCCCGTGACGGTCACGGCCACGCGCTGCCCGCAGCGCCACGCGCGCCCGGACGACTCGCCCGTCAGGCTCAGGCGCTTCTCGTCGTACGCAAACCACTCGTCGCCGAGCGCGCCCACCGGCACCAGCCCCTCCGCGCACGTGTCGTCCAGCTCGACGAAGAGCCCGTAGCGCTCCACGCCCACGACGACGCCCGAGAAGGACTCGCCCACGTGGCTGGAAAACAGCTCGGCCATCTTGACCTTCTGCGTGTCGCGGGCCGCGCCATCCGCAATGCGCTCGCGGTCCGAGCACGTGCGGCACAGCTGCGCAAGGCCGCGCGCCACGTCCCTCTGCTCGCGGCTTTGCGCGCGCCCCTCGAGCTGCGCCCTGAGCGCGCGGTGCACGATGTCGTCCGGATAGCGCCTGATGGGAGAGGTGAAGTGGCAGTACGCCTTTGCGCCCAGCGCGTAGTGGCCCTCGTTCTGCGGCAGGTAGACGGCCCGCTTCTGCGCGCGCAGAAGAAGCGTCGTCGCCAGGGCCTCGCCGGCGGTGCCGCGCGCGGTCGCAAGCACCTGCTGGATGGCAAACGGGTCGCCCGCGATCACGCGGTCCGCGAGCTCGCCCTTGGCGAGCCCCAGCTCCGCAAGCACCGGTATGGTCTGCGCGAGCTCCTCCGGGGACGGCCGCTCGTGCACGCGGTACGCCGCCGGCGCCTCCGCGTCCGCCAGCATCCGCGCGACGCTCTCGTTCGCGATGAGCATGGCCTCCTCCACCAGGCTCGTCGCGCGCGTCTTGCGACGGACCGTCACCCCCGTGGGCACGCCCTTCTCGTCCAGGCGAACCTTTGCCTCGCGGGTGTCGAAGTCGATGGCGCCGCGCTCCGCCCGCCGCGCGATCCTGAGCGCCGCGACGTGGTCGAGCACCGCGATGGCATCCGCCACCTGCGGCGCGGTATCGGGCGCGCACGGAAGCTCCGCCGCGCTCGCGCGGCCCTCCAGAAGCGCGTCCGCCGTGTCGTAGTCAAGCCGCGCGGCCGAGCGTATGGCCGTGGGAAACGCCTGCGCGTCCGTCACGTTGCCGCGGCGGTCCAGGCGCATGACGACGCTCATGCACAGGCGGTCCACGCCGGGCCTAAGCGAGCACACGTCGTTGCACAGGCGCTCCGGCAGCATGGGCAGCACGCGGTCCACCAGGTAGACGGAGCACCCGCGGCGCTTCGCCTCGTTGTCGACGGGCGAGTTCCACGGCACGTAGTGCGTCACGTCCGCGATGTGGACCTCCACCTCGAAGCCATCGTCCGTGCGCCGGGCGCCCACGGCGTCGTCGAAGTCGCGGGCGTCGGTGGGGTCGATGGTGAAGACGCAGCTCTTGCGCATGTCGCGGCGCAGCGGGTCGCTCGCGAGCGCTGCCGCGACGTCGACGGTGATGGCGTCCGCCTGCGCGAGCGCCGCGGAGGGGAACTCTCCCGGCAGGTCGTACGACGCGATGACGGACTCCACGTTGAGGTCGAGCTCCGCCGATGGTCCCACGCGCCGGTCTATGGTGACGACGCCGGCGCTGTGGCGGCCGGGGTACTCCGTGATGCGGGCGGACACGACGTCGCCCTCCCCCACGCCCAGGCGCGCAGCGCACGGGTCTTCCGGGATCACGAAGAAGTCCCGCTTGATCCGGGCGTCCAGCGGCACGACTGCCCCCAGCGGGTCAAGGCGCCTGTAGACGCCCAGAAACGTCGTCGTCGCGCGCGAGACGACGTTCTGCACGCGCGCAAGCTTTTCTCGCCCGCGCGCGTCCTGGAGACTAACCTGCACCTCGTCGCCGCTCATGCCCTCGCGGATGCCGCCGCGTGCCACGGGAACCGTCCCCTCCGGCGTCTGCACCTCCGCCACGCCGGGCCTCATCACGCGCAGCGTCCCGGTGAGAAGGACGTGTGCCTTGCGCTTGCCCTCCCGTCCGGGACGGCGACGGTTTCCCCTGTGCGGGCGCTTGCGTCCCATGCGAGACCTCCTTTTGGTAGGGAAAGGCGGCGTGACCCGCAGGCCGCGCCGCCTTTGTCCGCAGACGATGCCGGTTGCTTGGCTAGACCTTGAGGTAGCGCCTCATGGCAATCATAGAGCCAAACATGCCGAGGAGCATGCCGATTACGATGAGCCCCGCGTACGTGCCCGCCAGCACGTGGGCCGGCAGGTCGAACGAGAGGAACTTCAGGCTGTTCTGGAGCCTGGGCATGACGACGGCGAGGCCGCCGTTGAGCGCAATGACCGCCAGGACGGAGCCGAAGAGCGCCTCGAGCAGGCCCTCCATCATGAACGGCCCGCGGATGAAGCCGTTAGACGCGCCGACCAGGCGCATAATCGCGATCTCGCGGCGACGCGCCGAGATGGCGAGGCGGATGGTGTTGTTGATGAACACGAACGCGATGAACGCGAGGAGCGCCACAAGCACGATCGCGCCGATGCGCAGGTAGTACGTGACGCTGAACAGGCGCTCCACCGTCTCGCGGCCGTACTGGACGGAGTCGCTGGGGTTGGAGGCGTTGTCCGCGACCTTCGCGAAGTCCGCGTCCTTGATGAGCTTGTTCGCGACCTTCTCCACGTCCTGCGGGTCGGACAGCTTGATGACGAGCGAGGCGGGCACGGGGTTCTCGCCGTCGAGGGCGGCGACGGCGTCCGCGGCGTTGCGGTTGCTCATCGTCTCCTTGTACTGCTTGAGCGCCTCCTCCTTGCTCTTGTACGAGACGGACTCGACGTTCTTCCAGCCGTCGACCTTCTTCTGGAGCGCCTCGACGGCCGTCTTGTCCGCGTTGTCCGAGAGGAACGCCTGGATGGTGACGCGGTCCTCCACGTTGCCGACGAGGTTGCCCACGAGCACGGAGCCGAGCACGAACATGCCGATCACGAAGAGCGACAGGAAGATGGTGACGATTGCCCCAAGGACCGTGGACCAGTTGCGACGGAAGTGGCGGAAGGCCTCGTGGAGCGAATACCCAATGTTAGATGGCACCATAGAAGCCGTAGCCTCCCTTCTCCTGATCGCGCACCACATGGCCGGCCTCGAGGGCGATCACGCGTCTGCGCATGGAATCGACCATCTCGCGGTCATGGGTCGCCATGACGACGGTGGTTCCCGTACGGTTGATGCGGTCGAGCAGCCTCATGATGCCGAGCGAGATGGCCGGGTCGAGGTTGCCCGTCGGCTCGTCGCACACCAGAAGCGGCGGGCGGTTGACCATGGCGCGGGCGACGGAGACGCGCTGCTGCTCGCCGCCGGAGAGCTGGTCGGGGTAGTTGTCCATCTTCTCGGCAAGGCCGACGAGGCGCAGCGTCTCGGGCACCTGCACCTTGATGACCGCGCGCGGCTTGCCGATGCACTCGAGCGCGAACGCGACGTTCTCGTACACCGTCTTGTCCGGCAGGAGTTTGAAGTCCTGGTAGACCGTGCCAATCTGGCGGCGGAGGTACGGGACCTTCCTGTCGCGCAGCTTCGTGAGGTCCTGGCCCGCGACGATGACCTTGCCGCTCGTGGCGCGCAGCTCGCGCGTGAGGAGCTTGAGCAGGGTCGACTTGCCGGAGCCGGAGTGACCGACGACGAACACGAACTCGCCGGGATAGATGTCGAGGCTCACGCCGTCGAGCGCGGGCTTGTTGGGCTGGGCCGGGTAGATGAGTGTTGCGTTTCGAAGCGAGATGGTCGGCCTGCCCGTGTGGGGTACCACGCGGTTGCCGTCATCCTGCAGGGGTGCGAAGACGCTTTTGGTCTCTGGCTGCGACTCGATGTCGCCCGCGGTCTGGGACACCACGAGGCCTTCGCCCTGCGGTGCCCGCGGCGCGTCCTCTGGGGTGTGCGCCGTAACCGCGGTGACAGGCTGCAGGGGCTCGGCGTCCGCAGGCGCCTGGGACGCAGGGTCCGCCGGCGTCTGAGCGACCGGCGCCGCGTGCGCCGCCGTGCTGCGGACGTTTTCTGCCTCCTCCCGCGCGATGGCGTCTACATGGGACTGCGGGTCGAACGACCCGTCGCCCTGGACCGCATCGGCCTGCGGGACCTGCGGACTCGTGGAGTCAAGCCTGTCGTCCCCCTGCCGCTCGCTGCTGCGAAAGTGGTTGGCCACTAGAGCTCCTTTTTCTACAAAGCGATACTGACAGAATCTTGTTAAGTTTACCCGGAAACGCAGATGCGGAGCATGGCAACGCCGGCGTAGCACAGATTAACCAGAGCGCTCCAAGAAGACCAAAGCGCGCTGGCGAGAAGAGCCGCGGCCTTAGCAGGCACGTTCTTCTCGCCAGCGCGCACTTCTTGCCCGCAGCACGCGCCTACGAACCGATGCGCGTGAAGCCCTCGCCGAAGGCCTCGTGGACCTCGGAGACCACCACGATCGCGTCGGGGTCCACCTCGCCCACGATCTGCTTCAGGCGGGTGGTCTCGGTCCTGCCGCACACGCACATAAGGACGGGGCGGTCGTTGCCGCTCCAGACGCCGCGCGCCTTGAGCTCCGTGCAGCCGCGGCCGAGGTCGTACATGATGGCGTTCGCGATCTCCTCGTGCCTGCCCGATATGATGTACGCCATGCGCGCCGTGCGCGGGCCGTCTACGACCGCGTCTATCACGCGCCCGCCTATGTACATGGCGACGCCGGCGAACAGGGCGTTCCGAAGCGAGAACACCGGGATGGACGCGATGACGATCACGCCGTCGATAAGTATGCTCAGCGTGCCCAGCGGCATGCCGATGCGCTTTGCGATGAGCTGCGCCACGATGTCCGTGCCGCCGGTGTTGCCGCCGGAAAGAAAGACGACGCCAACGCCCGCACCCACGAACACGCCGCCCCAGATGGCAGAAATCAGCAGGTCGCCGTGGGTGGGCACCGGAAGCACGGGCGCAAGCGCGTCGATCACGAAGCCGGACACCAAGATGCCCGCGATGCTGCGCGTCACGTACGACCAGTCGCGCGTCCGCAGCACCACGTACACCAGAAGCAGGACGTTCATCGCGATGGTCTGTATGCCGACGGGAAGCGTGACGCCCGCCGCCTTGCCCACCGCGTAGATGATGGTCGCCAGACCCGTGAGGCCGCCGGCCGCGATGCCGTTTGGCAACTCGAAGCAGTCGATCCCTATGGCAAACAGCACCGAGCCCGCGACTATCAGGAGTGCGTCCTTCGCGGCGCGCCTCCAGTCGAACCTGCGCCTCATTCGTCACCCCCGCCGACGCGCCACCTGTGGTATCCAATCACAAACGGGTCGAGGTCGCCATCCTTCAGCACGGCGTCCACGTTGCCCGTCTCGATGCCCGTCCGCAGGTCCTTCACCATCTTGTACGGGTACAGGACGTAGCTCCTGATCTGGTTGCCAAAGCCGATGTCGTGCTTCGGGCCGCGCAGCTCGTCGATCTCGGCCTCGCGCTTCGCGAGCTCGCGCTCGTACAGGCGGCTGCGCAGGATACCCATCGCGATGGCCTTGTTCTGGATCTGGCTGCGCTCGTTCTGGCACGTGACGACCGTGCCGGTGGGTATGTGCGTTATTCTCACCGCGGAGTCCGTGGTGTTGACGCCCTGCCCGCCGTGGCCCGTCGCGTGATAGACGTCGATCCGCAGGTCCTGGGGGTCGATGTCCACGGTCACGTCGTCCGGCAGCACCGGCAGCACCTCCACGCCCGCAAACGTGGTCTGGCGGCGCTTCTTGTCGTCGGTGGGAGAGATCCTCACCAGCCGGTGCACGCCCTGCTCCGCGCGCAGCATGCCATAGGCGTTGCGGCCGGACACCGTGAACGTCGCCCGGTCGATGCCGATGACGTCCGCCACGGGGGCGTCGTTCACGTCCACCTTCCAGCCGCGCCGCTCGCAGTAGCGCAGGTACATGTGAAACAGCATGTCGCACCAGTCCTGCGCCTCGAGGCCGCCCTGCCCGGGCGTCACCGTCACGATGGCGTCGCCGTGATCGAACTCCCCCGTGAACCACGTGGAGAGCTCCAGCTCCCCAAGGTCCGAGACTAGCCGTTCCAGCGTCGAAGTCGCCTCGGCGAGAAGATCCTCGTCTCCGGTCTCCTCGCCCAACTCAAGGGCGGCCTTCACATCCTCGAGCTCCGAGCGTGCGGAGTCGATGGCCACGACGTCCTCCTTGGCGCGCGTCAGCTGCTCCATGGTCTTGCTCGCGCCCTCGGCATCCTCCCAGAACCCGGGCTCGGCGCTCAGCTTCTCGAGCTCCGCCACCTTGCCGCGCTTCTCGTCCACATGGAGGTAGGCCTCCACCTTGTCGAGCCTTTCGGATAGCCCCTCGATGTCTTCTCTGGAGATGTCAGTCATTTCCCACGCTTTGCTATCGGTTCCTGCCGTGGCAGTTCTTGAACTTCTTGCCGCTTCCGCAGGGGCAGGGGTCGTTGCGCCCGACGCCCACGTACGGGTCGGGGTCGTCGGCCTTGCGGTACGTCGCCGGCTTTTCCGGGGCAGCCATGTGCTTGGCTCCGCCCACGCGCTCGCTCATCTCCGCCCTGTGGGAGGACTGGTCGCCGTCCACGTCCGCGGGGCCGGAGTACTTCGCTCCCCTCAGGTCGTCGGACTCGTCTGCCTCCGTCAGCGGCGCCGCAAGCTCCAGACGCAGGATCGTGCGCAGGAAGTCCTCGTACATCGTGTTCACGAGCTCGGTAAACGCCGCGAACGCCTCCGTCTTGTACTCCACGAGCGGATCGCGCTGGCCAAAGCCCCTAAGCCCGATGCCGGTCTTCAGGTAGTCCATCTCCTGCAGGTACGCCATCCACCTCGTGTCGATCACGCGCAGCATCACCTGGGCGGACAGCTGCTGCATGATGTCGTCGGACAGCAGCTTCGACTTCGCGTCGTAGCACTCTATTACGTAGTCGTACACGGCGTTCGCAATCGCGTCGCGGTCCTCGTCGTCCTCGAACTCTGGCAGGTCCGTCCTGCCCGTGAGCTCCACGACCCACTTGCGCAGGCCCTCGACGTCCCAGTCGCTCGGGTCGACGTTCTCGCCGCAGAACTCCTGCACCCTGCGGTCGACGGTCCCGCGAGTCACCTCCGCCACGTGGGCCACGAGGTCCTTGCCATCGAGGATCTTGTTCCTCTCCTCGTAGATCACCTGGCGCTGCTTGTTCATGACGTCGTCGTAGTCGAGGACGTTCTTACGCATGGCGAAGTTGATCTCCTCCACCTTGCGCTGGGCGCTCTCCACGGCCTTCGTGACCATCTTCGCCTGAATCGGCATGTCGTCCGGCATGTCGTACTTCGTCATCATCGCAGAGATGCGGTCCATGCGGTCCCCGCCGAACAGCCTCATCAGGTCGTCCTCGAGCGAGAGGTAGAACTGCGTCTCGCCGGGGTCGCCCTGGCGGCCGGCACGTCCGCGCAGCTGGTTGTCGATGCGTCGGCTCTCGTGGCGCTCGGTGCCGATCACGCACAGTCCGCCAGCCGCGAGCACATGCTCCTTCTCGCGCGCGCAGATCTCCTTCGCCTTCTCCAGGTACGGCGCGCGCATCTCCGCGGTCACGCCCTCGCTCACGTCGATGCCGTCGTCCTGCATGAGGTCGATGGCAAGCACGTCGGGGTTTCCGCCCAAGAGGATGTCCGTGCCACGACCGGCCATGTTCGTGGCGATGGTGACGGCGCCTTCGCGGCCGGCCTGCGCCACGATCTGAGCCTCGCGCTCGTGGAACTTCGCGTTCAGCACCGCGTGCTTGATGCCTCGCTTGTCCAGAATGCGCGAGAGGCGCTCGGAGCTCTCGATCGACACCGTACCCACCAGAACGGGCTGGCCGGTCGCGTGGCGCTTCGCCACGTCGTCGGCCACGGCGTTGAACTTCGCCTCGACCGTCCTGTACACCAGGTCGTCGTGGTCGATGCGCTGCACGGGCTTGTTTGGCGGAATCACCTGCACGGGCAGGTTGTAGATCTCCCTGAACTCCGCGTCCTCCGTCATGGCGGTTCCCGTCATGCCCGAGAGCTTGTCGTAAAGGCGGAAGTAGTTCTGCAGCGTGATGGTCGCGAGCGTCTGGTTCTCCTCGCGAATGTACACGCCCTCCTTCGCCTCGATCGCCTGGTGCAAGCCCTCAGAGTAGCGCCTGCCCTCCATGATGCGGCCCGTGAACTCGTCGACGATCTTGACCTCGCCGTCCACCACGACGTACTGCTGGTCCCTGTGGAACATGTACTGCGCCTTCAGGGCCTGCTGCAGGTGGTTGACGAGCTGCCCGGACATGTCCGAGTAGATGTTGTCGATGCCCAGGCTCCGCTCGATCTTCCTCAGGCCCTGGTCCGTCGCCGCGATGGTGTGCTTCGCCTCGTCCATCTCGAAGTCGACGTCGGGCGTCAGCCCCCTGACGGCGCGCGCGAAGTCCTTGTACGTGCTCGCGGACTTCGTTCCCGCACCAGAGATGATGAGCGGCGTCCTCGCCTCGTCGATCAGGATGGAGTCGACCTCGTCCACGATCGCGAAGTGGTGTCCGCGCTGCACGCGCATGTCCGCGCGACCGACCATGTTGTCGCGCAGGTAGTCGAAGCCAAACTCCGAGTTCGTGCCATACGTCACGTCCGCGTTGTACGCGGGCTTCTTCATGTCCAGCCGCATGCCGTTCTGCAGAATGCCCACGTTCATGCCCAGGAACTTGTAGACCTGGCCCATCCACTCGCTGTCGCGCTTCGCGAGATAGTCGTTCACGGTAACAATGTGCACGCCCTTGCCCGGAATCGCGTTCAGGTAGCCGGCGAGCGTCGACACGAGCGTCTTGCCCTCGCCGGTCTTCATCTCCGCGATCATGCCCCGGTGAAGCGCGATGCCGCCGATCACCTGCACGTCAAAGTGCCTCATGCCAAGCGTCCTGACCGACGCCTCCCTCACCGTGGCAAATGCCTCGGGGAGAAGATCGTCCAACGTCTCGCCGTTGGCGTACCTCTCGCGGAAGAGCGCGGTCTGCCCCCTGAGCTCCTCGTCGCCCAGCGCCTTAATCTGCGGCTCGAAGTCGTTGACCTTCTCGGCTATTGCTTCAAACTCCTTAAGCTGCTTATCCGCGCCATGAGAAAGCAATTTAGAAAAAAAGTTTGGCATGATCTTTCCTCTAGACATCAGCCTGCGCGGCGACCGCGGGCAAGTTAATCAACGCTCCCACTTTATCAATAGGAGGCGGAGAGCGCAGCACGCACCCGTGTAACCATCAAATTGGCACCGCCCGCGGTCACTTTAGCGCCTCGCTTAGGAAGCCTCCTCGTCGCCTCCAACGGCGACCCCGTCCACTCTCGCCGCCGTCAGGCTGCTCCCGCTGTGTTCCAGCGCCTCGTCCACGCTCTTCATGACAGGCTCCGACGGCATCGCGTGGTACTTATGGACGAGTGCGTCCTTGTAGCGACGATATGCCGTTACGATCTCTGCGGTCCGGCCAAGCACGCCCAGCGCAGTCACGTACTGCAGCAGGGCGTCCTCGCGCAACGAGTCGTCCTTGAGCGCCTCCCCCGATAGCTGTGACGAGAGGTACGTCTTTCCCTCTCGCAACGCAGCCTTGGCACCGGCGACCATCACGTCGGCATGCAGGGTTGTCAGCGCCTCTATGCGGCTCTCGATTGCCCCGGAGGGGTCGTCGATCATCTCCGCGACACCACCGGAGTATATGTCTCTCGCCTCGCTGGCCAGAGCCACGACGCTTCTGTCCATGCCCTCGCTCGAAAGCGCATCGTTCGCGCGAGCCTCGAACTCGTCCACGTCTATGGTGACCTTCGTCATGTCGAGGGCGATTCTGCCCGAGGATCGTCCCGTCAAGATGACGGACTCCCTGTCGTCGCCCACTCTGAGGATCTTGCGAGCAAGACAGACCGTCTCGTAAAGCTTCTGGTTGCCCGTGCCATAGTCGCAGTCTCCCCAGATCATATTGATGGCCTCGCGTTTGGCAAGCGAGTGCCCCCTCGTCAGGGCGAGCGCATAGACAAGGTTTCTGCCGCGCCGCGCGCCAAGAGCGCTTACGGGAAGTTCCCTTCCGTCGATTGCCACCGAAAACGTTCCGAACGTCCTGATCCTCACCGGCTTATCGCCCTTCTCCTTGTCATTCTCGCTGTAGCTCCGCGCGGGTCTATCCCCCTGATCCTGGCACTCGTTCATCGCGCCGAGCAGACTCGAAGAGTATCTGACCCAATTCGTGGGCATGATGGACCTGACGTTTCTGGAAGCCTGGCCACAATCGTTGAGGAGCAGATTCAGGGCCCAAAGAATCTCCCTCGAGCAGGTTGACCTCTGGAGCACATCAAATCGGACGGGACTGCTCGTGTCACCCCGAGAGGCCTGCGCAAGCATCCTCCTCAGGTCGTTCAGGGCGCCGACCGCAGGACCAGAACCGCGAGAGCGAATCTTGCCCTCAAGCTCTGTTCCGGCCGCGGATTCGATTGCGTCGGAAACCAGGCTCGCGGCCGCAAGGAGGTAGTCAGCCGATGCATCGCGAGCCAACGACGCGGCACGTTTCGCCCTGACGCTCGCGCTTGCGTAGGCCTTCATCCTTAGGTCCGCCACCGCAGCCGCAATGAGAAACGCTGACTGAGGCACGAGGTCGTCCGTCGACCCAAGTCTCGTCACGATCTTCTCGACCTCGGGGAAGTTCGTCACCCGACCCATAAGGATGCGCAACGCCGACCGCATCCCCAGATGTATGGATGCCAGCCTTCCCGAGCCGCACTCCGCGAACACCTCAAGCGAAGACCCCGCACCGCCTCCATTTCGCACCGGCATCTCGCCGAGCATCATCTCGCAAATATAGAAGTCGTCCGCAAGCATGGCAGACGGGATGCCGTCCATCCTCTTTCTTCCCGGGTTATCGAGCAGGGCATCGAAGCCGGCCAGAAACTTGCCGTCCACGATGTACTTCGCCGCGTGCAGATGGTCATACATCAGCTCTATTTGGTCATCGTCTAAGTTCGGGTTGCGTCGTATTCTCGCGATTCGATGTCCCGCCATCAGCTCACGGCAGGCACCGAGCATCGCGGCGTGACGAAGGGCAGACTTCTCGTATGCATCTGTCGTTGTCAAGGCTCCGCAGGACTCGCGAAGGCTGACCGCCTCGTCTCTCTTGGCCGAGACTTCTGCAACGGCAAGGCTGTTGATCAGAGCCCTCTGCTGAGCAGCATCGTCGTCTGGATCAGAGAGCCGTATCGACCTTGATACCAACGACGTATGCCCCGCGCACACCAGGTCGACGCCATGCCGCGAAGCGAATGACATCGCAGAGGCGGAGTCGCGAATCGCATCGAGCACAAATCCCATGCGTCTATATTCCCCACGCCTCCCGAGCGTGTCAGCAACGTTCAGAGCAACGTACTCCGAGTTCGCGCACACTTCTGCGATCTCCTGCCTGCATTCATGAAAGACTTCCAGGTCACTAAGACCAGCGACGTGAAAAGATGAGTCGGACACGGACACCCCGAAGAACGGTGCTTCTCGCTCGAGCAGGGACAGTGACTCCTCGTCCGCATGCTGGCATATCCGCACCGAATCATCCAGAGAGCCACTACCAAGTAGCAAGAGCGAAAGCCTTAGCTCGATATCCTCGTTTGGCAGAGAGTCCCGAACCGCATCTGAAACCATCTCGCGAATGGCCTTACGGTACGTATGACCGCCACGATCGATTTGGTCGTCAACCTCGTAATCAGACCGGAGGGCAGCAATCAGTTTGGGGATTCCATTCGTAAGGCCTGCACCTTGGCCTGGGAATACCCTGGCAAGCAGCCTGTGCATGTCCATTACAAATGGGTCCTCGAGCACGTCGAGCAACCCCTCACACTCAGGCCTAAGCGCAATCACGACGGTACATCCGGCGTTCGACATCTTCTTTACCGCTCGCCCTATGCGCGAATACGAACGTTCGTCAGCAGCCGGCACGTCATCGACGCAAACAGTGATTCTAGGAGATCCCTCCGACTGCTGCACCGTCTCTCGGGAAAAACGAACAAACCTCTGTCCCAGCTCAGTCTCATCGCACTTCTTAAGGGAGATCGTCTTTATGCCTGCGCCAATACTCCTCTCGTGCGCTGCAATGCAATCCAGAAAGAATGTCTTTCCAACTCCCGCGTCACCGCAAACAACAATTGCTTTCTCTCGAGAGCTGACCACGTTGCCCCAAGCGCCCATCAATTCGTTACGCGTTGGCAATGCGCATGTTCTTAGCTCTGAATAGGCATCTTGCTCACGATCTATAGTCGGGTGCACCAACATCAGTAATCCTTTCACTTTTCAGCCTGTAAGAAAACACACTTACTAATAGATGCACCATGTTTGCTGGAAATCCATCGTGATTTTATATGTATTTTGGTACTGAATATTCATCCGCGAAAGCTATCTGCAAGCAGCGCGGCCATTTCGCACTTTTCAAAGCGAAAAACTCTGTATATGGGCGATTTCGTACCATCTGGAAGGCAATTCGTCCCTTATACTAAATTACTTTATGTCTAAGAACGGCTCGGGCTATTAACAAGAGGCTATCGTTGCAGGTATTCGATGCAAAATCAGATGAATTAGTTATGCAGGCTCTTGTGCTGACCGTAAATTATTAAATGGACTGAAAAATCGTGGCAGAATTAGGTTGCCTATTACTTCGTGGGTGTTTCGAAAACCCACAATGTGTTAGCGCCGGGTTATATCAACCATAAATGGTCGGACTAAACCAACCAATCCGAGTCAAGAGAAAACAACCATCGCTCCCGTCCGTGTCCCCCATGCTGGTGTTGTCGACGCGCCGGCGATAGGAGGACAGATGAATGGATGACAGGAACGATGGCCTGCAGAAGAATATAGACGAGGCCCTGGGGTCGATGGCCGCCGAGTGCGCCGGGGACTTCGATCCGCAGGCATGCAACCTCGCGGAGTTCTGCAGGAGGACGGGCATATCCCGCCAGAGAGCCAGGACCATCAAGGC
>Ga0256404_1002522_pt1 | contig 40353 bp, 30 predicted proteins | sample RumenRJG_01DNA_FD_185990 | JGI IMG/M metagenome (GOLD analysis project Ga0256404, IMG submission 185990) | Bovine rumen microbial communities from Lethbridge, Alberta, Canada - RJG_01 | ecosystem: Host-associated > Mammals > Digestive system > Stomach > Rumen | place: Canada: Alberta | collected...
TCCGGCGGCCATCTACGCGGAGATCCAGAAGCAGGTGGAGCTCCCGGAGATGTACGAGGCAGACGACGACTTCCTCTCCAACTACTACGGGATCGACACCGGGGTCCTGGACAGCTACGTCTTTGCCAGCGCGGACGACGCGGCCCTGGCGGACTCTGTCGTGATCCTGAAGGTGAAGGAAGGGGAGGACGTGTCGGTCCTCTCGGACGCCCTCTCCATGGTGCGGGACCAGAAGGCGGCGGAGATGCAGAACTACATCCCGGCCCAGTACGAGATCGTGGCGAAGAGCGAGGTGCAGGTCCGCGGAAATGTGGTGTACCTGGTGATCTCCGGGGACGCGGAAAGGATTGAGGGAATCATCGAGGACCAGCTGAAGAAGTGAGAACAGCCGGTCCCCGAAAGCTTTAAAAAAAGAGGATACGATCATGCTTGGAAATACGTTTGGAAAACTGTTCCGTGTCACCACCTGCGGCGAGTCCTACGCCGGCTGCTTCCGGAAGTCCGATGAGGTTCCGAAGGAGCTCTACGGCGGCCTCCTGACCATTGTGGACGGGGTGCCGGCGGGAATCCGCATCACCGCGGAGGACATCCAGAAGGAGCTGGACAAGAGAAAGCCGGGCCAGTCGGTCCTGGACTCTCCCCGGAAGGAGAAGGACCGGGTCTACATCTTCTCCGGCGTCATGGAGAACCAGCTGTCCACGGGAGCGCCCATCGGAATCGTGATTCCAAACAACGACATTGAGGATGTGCACGTGGGCCAGTACCGGGACTACGCCTCCATGGCGCGCCCCGGCCACGCCGAGTACACCTTCATGAAGAAGTACGGCCAGTACGCCGACTGGGTGGGCGCGGGCAGAGCCTCGGGCCGCGAGACCGTGAGCCGCGTGGCTGGCGGCGCGGTGGCCAAGCTGATCCTCGACAGGTACGGCATCGACGTCATCGCCTACACGGTGGAGTCCCACGGAATCAAGGCGAAGCCCATCGACTACGAGACGGCGAAGCAGAACTACCGGAAGAACAACATCAACTGCCCGGACCTGGAGGCTGCGCCGAAGATGGAGGAGGATATCATCGCGGTGCGGAAGACCGGAGAGACCTGCGGCGGCGTGGTGGAGCTCCTGGTGAGAGGACTCCCGGCGGGCCTTGGCGAGCCGGTGTTTGACAAGCTGGAGGCCACCATGGCCCACGCCCTCATGTCCATCGGCGCCGTGAAGGGCATCGAGTTCGGCGCCGGCTTCCGTGTCGCCGAAATGCTGGGCTCCGAGTGCAACGACGAGATGTACTGGGACAAGGAGACCGGCCGGGTGAAGTTCCTCACCAACAACGCCGGCGGCTTCTTGGGCGGCATCTCCAACGGCGACGAGGTGCGGGTGCGTCTCGCCGTCAAGCCCACCCCCACGGTGGACGTGGTCCAGCGCACCATCGACGCGGAGACCGGGGAGGATGTGAAGCTTGCCCCCATCACCCGCAGGGACGCATCCCTCCTGCCGAGAATCTACCCGGTGGCGGAGGCCATGGCCCGGATCGCGATTGTGGACGCCCTCATGCAGTTCAAGGGCTACCGCGCCATGGAGGAGCTGGACGGAAAGTACGACAGGATGTAAGGCGCGCGAGATGGTATTCAGCAGCCTGCCCTTTGTCTTCTTTTTTCTTCCTCTCTGTCTGATTCTGTATTATCTGGCTCCCCGGGCCCTGAAGAACTACGTGCTGCTCTTCTTCAGCCTGGTCTTCTACGCCTGGGGCGAGCCGGTCTACGTGTTTCTCATGCTCTTCGTGACCGCGGTGGACTACACCGCGGGGCGCCTTATGCAGGGCAAACGGATGGCAGCGGACCTGTCAGCAGGCGCGCCGGCAGACGGCGCGGCGAACCGGGCAGCGAACGCGCCGGCGGACGGTGCCGCGGACCGGGCATCTGACGGCCGGGACAGCGGGAACGCGGAAAACGCGAACCGCGCCTGCAGAAGGATCCTCTTTACCGCGGTGGCCATCGACCTCCTCTGCCTGGGCTTCTTCAAGTACGCCGACTTCCTGGTGCGGACCCTGAACTGGGCGGGAAGGACCCTGGGGCTGGGGGCGGAGCTCCCGCTCCCGGGAATCGCCCTTCCCATCGGCATCAGCTTCTTCACCTTCCAGTCCATGAGCTACACCGTGGATGTGTACCGGAGGGACGTGCCGGCGGAGAACAATTACCTCACCTATCTCACCTACGTCTCCATGTTCCCCCAGCTGATCGCGGGGCCCATTGTCCGCTTCCGGACCGTGAGCGAGGAGCTGCACGGCCGGGTCATCGACCGGGCGGGCTTCGAGGAGGGCATGCTCCGCTTCCTGCGGGGGCTCTTCCGGAAGGTCCTGATCGCCAACAGCGTGGGGGCGGTCTGGGAGGAGCTTAAGGCCCTGCAGGCCGCCAGCCCCGCCACCTTCAGCGTGGGTGCCGCCTGGCTGGGCGCCCTGTGCTTTACCCTCCAGCTCTACTTCGACTTCAGCGCCTACTCCGACATGGCCATCGGCATGGGACGCATGCTGGGCTTTCACTTCCTGGAGAATTTCAACTACCCCCTGTCGGCGGTGAGCGTCACGGACTTCTGGCGCAGGTGGCACATCTCCCTTTCCACCTGGTTCCGGGACTACGTGTACATCCCCCTGGGGGGAAACCGGCAGGGCCGGCGGAAGCAGCTCCGGAACATGTCGGCGGTGTGGTTTCTCACGGGCCTCTGGCACGGAGCCTCCTGGAATTTCGTGCTCTGGGGGCTCTACTACGGGGTTCTTCTCGCCCTGGAAAAGTTTGTCTGGGGCGCGCGGCTGGAAAAGCTGCCCCGGATTTTCAGGCACCTCTACGCCCTGTTCATCATCGTGTTCGGCTATGTGATCTTTGTGTTTGACGACACGGCGGCGCTCTGCTCCTACCTCCGGAGCCTCTTCGGCCTGGGCGCGGGAGCGGCCAAAGCTGGAGTGGCCGGTGCAGGGGCAGCGGCCATCGCAGCCGCCGGAAATCCCCTCCTGGGGCCGGAATTCTTCTGGTACCTGGGGGAGCACAAGTGGCTCCTGCTGACCGCGCTGGTGCTGTCCTTCCCGGTGTACCCGAAGCTGCGGTCTTTAACCGAGCGGATCGCGGAGCAGGCGAAGCGCGGGGACGGACAGGCGCAGGGGAGAGGCGGATGCGCGGCGCTCCTTCTCAGGGGCCTGACTGCCGCCGGCTACCTGGGTCTCTTTCTCCTCAGCACCGCCTGGATGGTGGCGGAGACCTACAACCCCTTCCTCTATTTCCGCTTCTGAAGGACTCGGAGGAATACGACATGAAACAGACAAGAGGGCACCTGGTGCCCTACCTCATCTCGGCAGCGGTGCTGGCCTTTGCCGCGCTGTTTCTCCTGTCCCCGGACCGGGCGTTCTCGGAAAACGAGAACCGCTACCTTCAGCAGGTTCCGGCGTTTTCCCTGAAGAGCCTGAAGGACGGGAGTTTCACGGACCGGCTGGTGGCCTACGCGGCCGACCAGTTCCCCCTGAGGGATTCCTTCATGACGGTGAAGACCGAGGCGGAGCTCCTTACAGGCCGGCGGGAGGTGAACGGCATTTTCGTGACGGAGGACGGGTCCCTCATCGAGGAGTACCGCCGGCCCCAGAACACGGAGCGGGTGATCCGCCAGTTCGGGAAGTTCATCACGAAGACCCGGGAGCTCCTGGCCGAGGAAAACCGGGCCCTCAGCATCTCCGTGATGCTGGTGCCCACGGCGGAGGAAATTCTTGCGGAGAAGCTGCCGCAAAACGCTCCGGGGGCCAGCCAGACAGAGACCATCCGGCAGATCCGTGAGGGGCTTGAGAAAACCGCGGACGATGCCGGCATCCCCCGCCCCTTTTTCGTGCCGGCGGAGCAGGCCCTGCGGGAGGCCGCAGGGGAGCCGGGCCGGCAGCTCTACTACCGGACGGACCACCACTGGACCACCGAGGGAGCCTACTTCGGATATCGCGCTTTCTGCGAAACCGCTGGGCTCACCCCGGCGCTGGAGGAGACCTTTACCCGGGAGCGGGTGACGGAGGAGTTCCGGGGAACGGTGTGGTCGAAGCTGAACGACAGCCGGTTCCCGGGGGAGGCCATGGAGCTGTGGCAGCCGGAGACCCCGATGCCCCTTCAGGTGCGGTACACCGACACGGGGGAGGAGCGGGACACGCTCTACAACCTGGACTACCTTAAGGAGAAGGACAAGTACTCCCTGTTCCTGGACAACCTCCACTCCCTTATCGAGATCACGAGCCCGGAGGCAGAGACGGAGCGCTGCCTCATGATCCTGAAGGACAGCTACGCCAACTGCATGGTGCCCTTCCTCACCCGGCACTTCAAAAAGATCTGCGTGTTTGACACCCGGTCCTATAAAAAGGGACCGTCCGCCTTTGTGAAGGACCACCCGGAGATCACCGACGTGCTGATTCTCTACAACATGAACACCCTGGACGGCGACACCGGAATCGGGGGGATTTATTAAAGCTGCAGGTTTTTGCAGAGATCCTGGGCCGGGAGATCCCGGTTTACAGTTCTTTCAGGTTGCGCATTGCAAGGATATTCAAGGCGTGTTATGTTGTAAAGCGGGAACGCTTCAGGGCGATGCAGTGCCGGAGAATACAGCACCAGAGGATGCAGTGCCGGGACGAACCGCCGCCGTGTGGAGCGGAAGGCCCTGAATCGTGCCTGGGTATAGAGAGGAGCGCCCCGGAGCGCGCTTCAGGCACAGGGAGGAGAAGAGCATGCACAAGGTTCAAGCGGCAGCAGAACCTCATATCAGAAAAACACCGGCGGATCCCGCCGCACGCGGGTACCGGGCGGAGGACCTGGACACGCCGGCGATTGTTCTCGATCTGGATATCCTTGAGAACAACATCCGCCGGTACGCGGAACTGGCAAAGGAGCACGGAAAGCAGCTCTGGCCTATGGTGAAGACCCACAAGAGCCTCGCCGTCGCTGCGCTGCAGGCAGAGGCGGGGTGCAGCGGCTTTCTCTGCGGCACGCTGGACGAGGCAGAGGCCCTGGCCGAGGCGGGATACCGGCACCTCATGTACGCCTATCCCCCGGCGGGGGCGCCGTCCGTGCGCCGGGTGATCCGGCTGGCGGAGAAAACGGAGGAGCTGATCCTCCGGCTGGACAGCCTGGAGGCGGCAGCGGCGCTGGAGAAAGCGGCGCGGGAGGCCGAGGCCCTGAAGGCAGAAGCCCGGAAGACCGGGGCGCCCGGGGAAGCGGCCGGGCCTCTCACCCTGGATTACACGGTCATCCTGGACTGCGGCCTGCACCGCTTCGGGCTTTCGCCGGAGCGCATCGCGGACTTTGTCCTCGAGATGCAGCGCTTCCCCCACCTCAGGTTCCGGGGAATCTCCACCCACCCGGGGCAGGTCTACGGGGCCGCCGGGCCGGCGGAGATCCCGGAGTACTGCCGCCAGGAGACGGAGGCCATCCGCCGGGCCGTGGAAAAACTGGCGGATGCCGGCATCCGCCCGGAAATCGTGAGCAGCGGCTCGACGCCCACTTTCGCGGGGACCGTCGGGGACCCGCTCATCACCCACTACCACCCGGGGAACTACGTCTTTAACGACGCCATCCAGCTTTCCAACGGCACCGCGGAGGAGGGGGACTGCGCCCTCCGGATCGCGGCGGCGGTGATCTCGCACCCGTCCGAGGGACACTTCGTGGTGGATGCGGGGGCCAAGTGCCTGGGGCTGGACCAGGGGGCCCACGGGAACAGCTCTGTGAGGGGCCACGGCAGAGTCCTGGGACACCCGGAGCTAACGGTGAGCCACCTCTCGGAGGAGGTGGGTCAGGTGGAGGCAGAGGGAGAGACCAGTCTCCGGATCGGGGACCGGGTCACCATCATCCCGAACCACAGCTGCTCCAGCGCGAACCTCACGGACTGGTACCTGGGCGTGCGGAACGGCGTGCTTGAGCAGCTTATCCCGGTGGACATGCGGGGCAACCGCACCACAAAGCAGCGGGGAGCGGAATGAGATCCCGCGTGAGGCCGGGGAGCCGGGTGAACGACCGCCCTGGGCAGCGGGGAGCAGAGTAAACGCTCTGCCGCGGACGGCGGCAGGGGGAAAAATTTCCGCCGCCGGGCATCGGCCGCAGGGTCATTTAAAGACGGATATGAAACTGCAAACGCAGAGGGGAGAAGGAGATTCACAATGAAAACCTATAACTTCGAAACCATCGGGACCCGCTATGAGACCGGCTCCGCCAAGTGGCGGGAGATCCGGGACTTCTTCAAAGAGGATCCGGGGGACATCATCCCCTTCTCCGTGGCGGATATGGAGCTGGAGACGGCCCCGGAGATCAAGGAGGGGCTGAAGGCCTACATCGACCAGTACGTGATGGGGTACGCCAACGCGCCGGCGCCCTTCCTGGAGGCGGTCTGCGGCTGGATGAAGCGCCGCCACGACTGGGAGGTCAGGCCGGAGTGGATCGTCAACACCCCGGGCGTGGTGACCGCCTTCTACAACGCCGTGCACGTCTACACGGAGCCCGGGGACAGTGTCCTGGTCATGAGCCCGGTGTACTATCCCATGTACCGCTCCGTGAAGTCCCAGAGCCGGAACCTGGTGGAGACGGTCCTGGTGAACAAGGGCGGGCGCTACGAGATCGACTTTGACGACTTCGAGAAGAAATGCGCCCTTCCGGAGGTGAAGCTGCTCCTGTTCTGCAGCCCCCACAACCCGGTGAGCCGGGTCTGGACGAGGGAGGAGCTGCTGAGGGTGGGCGAGATCTGCTTAAAGCACGGCGTGGTGGTGGTCTCCGACGAGATTCACTTTGACCTCATCATGCCGGGATATCACCACACGGTGTTCGCCACCCTGCCGGAGGAGATCGCCGCCAACGCCCTGGTGATGACCGCTCCCAGCAAGACCTTCAACCTGGCGGGGCTCCAGACCTCCAATATCATCATTTCGAACCCGGAGCTCCGGGAGAAATTCGTCGCAGGATTCCGGGAGCGGGAGGTGAACCCCAAGTGCAACGTGCTGGGCATGGAGGCCTGCCGCGTGGCCTACGAAAACTGCGAGGAGTGGCTGGACCAGGTGGTTGCCCTCATAGACCGCAACAAAAAGCTGGTGGAGGACTACGCGGCGGAGAAGCTGCCGGAGCTTAAGATCACCCCCATGGAGGGAACCTATCTCCAGTGGCTCGATTTCCGGGCCTTCGGTATTCCTTACAAGGAGCTGGCGGAGCGCCTCAGAAAAGAGGCGAAGCTCTTCTTCGACGACGGGTACATCTTCGGCGCCCAGGGAGAGGGGTTTGAGCGCTGGAACCTGGCCTGCCCCACCCGGTACGTCCAGGAAGCCATGGAGCGGATGGAGAAGATGCTGCGGTCCTGACCGCGGCTGAGCGGAGGGAAGAGAAGGCTGCGGTCTGACCGCGGCTGAGCGGTCGGAAGAGAAGGCGCTGAAGCCTGACTGCGGCTGAGAGGAACAGAAAAGGCCCCGCGGGCGGGACCTTAAGGAATGAGAGGAATGAGAGGAGGCCGGCGGGCCCCCGGAAGGGAGAGAAGCATGAAGCGGAAAATCGACGTGAGCGCGTATGCGGAGCAGCTCAACAACGCCATTGGGAAGGGGATTCTCCTGAACACGAAGGGGGAGAAGTTCAACACCATGATCATCGGCTGGGGACACCTGGGCCGGCTCTGGAACCTGCCCACCTACAACGTCTATGTGAGAGAGAGCCGCTACACGAAGCCGGTGCTGGACTGCACGGGGGTGTTCACCGTGAGCGTGCCGCTGAAGGATGGGGACCCGAAGATCTTCAAGGTCTGCGGCAGCCAGTCCGGCCGGGACGTGGACAAGGTTCAGGAGGCGGGCCTCACTCTGGAGGAGGCCGAGGTGAACGGCGTCCCCGGCATCAAAGAGTATCCCATCACCCTGGAGTGCCGGGTTCTGTACCAGCAGGACCAGGACATCTCGAAGATCCCGGAGGCGATCGTGAAGCGCTTCTACCCCGACGGGGCGCCGGGAACCACCACCCCCGATGGAAAGGACCTTCACACCATGTACGTGGGCGAGATCGTGGCGGCCTACATCATCGAGTGAACGCGAAGACGCCCGGCAGATGCCGGGCGCCTTTTTTTCGGTTACAGGGCGGTCAGGGCCTTCGGCCGCACGTCCTTCGGGATGGGTGGCTGGTAGCCCTCCGGACCCACCTTCTTCCGGTGCTCCTCCTTCGCCTTCTGAAGGAGCTCCGGGTTGGTCAGAAGCTCCACGGCCTCGGCGCCGAGGACCTTGGCGGCGTAGCGGGTCATCTCATGGGCCAGGGGCAGCTTCCCCTGGGCCACCACCTGCCAGCTGTGGCCGGGGGTTCCGGCGGCCCAGGTGGCGGTGTGGATCTGGGCGGTGGGGCAGACCCAGCTCACGTCTCCCACGTCGGTGGAGCCGAACTCCAGCCCCTCGGCCTCCTGGTAGGGGGCCAGCTCCCAGTGGATGGGGTGCTCGGGGTCGCTGTTCTTGACGCCCATCATGGTCTTCTCTGTCAGCTCCTTCGCGTAGGCGAGACTCTCTGCGGAGGGCTCCGGCGGGGTGATCTCCTGCATGATGCGGTAGAGATCCCGCTGCATGGTGTCGTTCTGCACCAGGTTCGAGCAGGCCTTGATGAAGATGTGGCTCTCCGTTGTGCCGGTCATCAGGGCGGCGCCCTTCGCGATGTCGTTCACCCGCTCGTAGAGGGCCTTCACCTGGTCGTTTCTCGGGGAGCGGATCAGGTAGAGCACCTCGGCGTGGGGCTGCACCACGTTGGGGGAGCGGCCGCCGGCGTCGGTGATGGCGTAGTGAAGGCGGGCGGAGGGAAGCATGTGCTCCCGCAGGAAGTTGGCGCCCACATTCATGAGCTCCACGGCGTCCAGGGCGCTGCGGCCCTCATCGGGCGCTTCCGCCGCGTGGGCGGCCCTGCCGTCGAAGCAGTAGAGCACCTGGTAGTTTGCCAGGGAGCTGTTATTCCTGACGTCTGTCACGGAGTCCGGGTGCCAGCAGAGGGCCGCGTCCAGGCAGTCAAAGACGCCGTCCCGCGCCATAAAGGCCTTCCCGGAGCCGCCCTCCTCGCCGGGGCAGCCGTAGTAGATCACCGTGCCGGGGGCACCGGAGGTCTCCAGGAAGCGCTTCACCGCCATGGCGGCGCCGAGGGAGGCGGTGCCCAGGAGGTTGTGGCCGCAGCCCTGGCCGTTTTCCTTTCCGTCCGGCTTCTGGCAGAGGGCGCCGGATTCCTGTCCCAGGCCGCTCAGGGCGTCGAACTCACCCAGGATTCCGATCACCGGGCTGCCGCTTCCGAAGGTGCCGGAAAAGGCGGTCGGGATGCCGGCCAGGTTTTCCTCCACCCGAAAGCCCTCCTGCTTTAAGGCGGCGATCAGGGTGGCGGCGGACCGGTGCTCGGCGAAGGCCAGCTCCGGGGTCTCCCAGAGGCTGTCGGCGACGCCGTCCAGAAAGTCCTTCTTCTCATCGATCACAGAGAGAAACGCGCAGCGGGCGCTGACTGATTCAGACATGGCGGAAATCCTCCTTTCAGGCAAAGAAGCGGGTTACCAGCGGAAGGCCGATTTTAAGCCCGGTGTAGATGGTCTCGGTCACCAGGTACTCCTCCCGGGAGTGCTCTCTCGCGCCGAGATACAGGCCGAAGGTGACGGCGGGAATCCCGAGGGAGAGGGGGATGTTGGCGTCGGTGGAGGCGGAGCGGGTGAAGGGAGTCTCCCCCGTGACCCGGCATACTGCCTCGGTGCAGGCGCCGATCAGGGCCTGCTCGTCCGCCCCGGCGATCTCGCAGCCGCAGGGGCGCTCCCCCAGAATCTCTGTCTCAAAGTGCACGTTTTTCTGCTCCAGGGACTTCACGCAGTCCAGGAACTGGCTCCGCATCTGGGAGAGGTGGGCCAGCTCGTCGGAGCGGTACTCGTAGAGCAGGGTGCACTCCTGGGCTATGGAATTGACGGTGGTGCCGCCGGAGATCACGCCGAAGTTGTAGGTGGTCTTCCGGTGGCTTTTCTTCGGCACCTTCTGTCTGTCCAGCTTTCCGATCAGGGCCGCGGTGAAGGCGATGGCGTTCTCCGCGCCGAATTTCCCGTAGGAGTGGCCGCCGGGGGTGCGGCAGGTCACCTTCCACCGCTCGCTGCCAACCGCCCGGGTGACTAAGGAGCTGTAGGTGCCGTCAAAGGAGACAAAGTCCTTTACGCGCCCGGAGTAGTCCTTGAAGAGCTGCCGGGTTCCCTTCAGGTTTCCCAGGCCCTCCTCGCAGCTGTTCCAGACCAGGAGCACCGGCTCACTGGGGGCCATGCCGGATTCCTTCAGGTACTTCGCGATCATGAGGAGCGCCACCGCGTTGGCGGTGTCGTCCCCCACACCCGGGGCGAAGAGCTTTCCGTCCTGCTCGGTGACGGTCAGGGGGTCGGTGTCCGGGAAGACGATGTCTGTGTGGGCGGCAAAGACGTGGATGCCGGACCGGGGAGCGCCGTCCTTGTCGCTGCAGCCAAGGGGCAGCAGCACGTTTTTGGCCTCGTCGGAGTAAGCGCCCTCGATGCCGTTCTCCGAGAGCCAGGACAGGATGAAGCGGACCCGTTTTTCCTCCTGGTGGGAGGGGGCGGGAATGGCGGCAAGGGTCTTCAGGAGGGCGAGCTGCTCCTCCCGGTGGGTCTCGCACCAGCGGTCCAGGGAAGCAAAATCATTCATTTTGGAAAATCCTCCTATATTTGTATTCATTGCGGCGCCGCTCCGACAGAAGGCTGCGGCACTGACCTGACATAAGACTGCGGCGCCGGCCTGGCTGGTAGAACCTGTGGTGATGCTCCGGCGAAGCTTACGGCGCCGGGCCGATGGTGGCCGGCTCGGGGGCTGCCTCCACGGGGGCCGGGGCCGCCGGCTCAGGCGCGGCGGGCGCGGGAGCAGGCGCTTCCGGGGCGGGGACAGGCGCCGGGGCCTCTGTCACGGGAGACGGGGCCTCTGTCACGGGAGCGGGGGCCTCTCCGCCGGGAGCGGCTCCCGGATCGGCGACGGGACCTCCGGAGACGCCGGAGTCCTGGGAATCAGGCTGGACCCTCGGCACGCCGGGGCCGATGGGCGAGGCGGTCTCCGTGCTGTCCGCGGTGGTCCGACGCACCGGGCTCACGCCCGGGCCTCCGTCCACGCCGGTGACCGGCACGTATTCCTCCTCGGTCTCTTCCACGGGGACGGTGGTCTCGGTGACCGGCGGCAGGGTGGTCTCCTCCGGCACCCAGCGCCAGGCGTCCGGGTCATACTCCGAGGTGCCCTGCAGGGCCTCGTAGGAGGCTCTGGCGGCGGGATCCACCGCCAGGTTGAAGTAGTCCCGAACCCCGCTGTTGTACTCCACCCGGGTGCCCCGGTTGTAGTCCACGTTGGAGGTGACGACCGTCAGGGGCTGGGTCCAGTCCAGCTCCGGGAGCCCCTCGTGGACCCGGATCATGATGGACTGCCAGATCTTTCCGGCCACGGTGGCGCCGTAAATGCCGGGCATGGCCCGGGGCGTGTCGTAGCCCATCCAGACCGCCGCGGTGTAGTAGCGGGTGTAGCCGCAGAACCAGGTGTCCTTGCTGTCGTTGGCGGTGCCGGTCTTTCCGGCGGCCTGCTGACCCGGAATATCCAGGCCCCGGCCGGTGCCGAAGCTCTTGTCCATGGTGCCCTTCAGCACGTCGGTGAGAATCCAGGCGGTGCCCTCGGTGTAGACCTGGGTCTTCTTCAGGTTGTCCTTCAGGAGCTCTTCCCCGGTCTGGTCGTAGATCAGGCTCTTTAAGCAGGTGCGCTCGTCGTAGACCCCGCCCGCCGCCAGGCAGGCGTAGCCCTTGGCCATCTCCACCACCCGGGTGCCGTTGGTGAAGCCCCCGATGGAGACCGCCGGCGCGGTGACATCCGCCCAGGAGAGGGAGGAGAAATCCATCTTTCCGAGATAGGCGAGACCGTTCCGCACGCCGATCCGCTCCAGAAGCTGCCAGGCCACGGTGTTCAGGGACCGGTTCAGGGCCTCCCGGATGGGGAGCCAGCCGTGGTACCGGCCGCCCGAGTTCTTGGGGCCCTCCTCGAATTCGTGGTCGTTGATGATGTAGGAGGGGTAGAAGTACCCGGTCTCAAAGGCCGGGCCGTAGTCCAGCAGGGGCTTGATGGAGGAGCCGGGCTGTCGGGTGGAGAGGAAGGCCCGGTTGTACTGGTCATCCGCCCCGCGGCCCCCCACAATGGCGGCGACGGAACCGTTCTGGCTGTTGACCAGCACAGCCGCGCCCTGCAGGGCGTATTTCCCGTTTTCCTGCCGCTCGTCGGAGATCTCGTCGAGGGCCTTGTCCAGCTCCTCCTGCACAACCTGCTGCAGACTGCTGTCCAGGGTGGTGTGGATCCGGTAGCCGCCCGCCCGGAGCTCCTCGCTCTTCTCCGCGTAGGCCTCCTTGAAGCGCTCCTGGTAGTCCTGGTACGCCGCCTTCGAGTCAAAGAGGTACTCGAAGACGAAGCCCTCGTTCCGCATGAGCTGCAGCGCCGCGCAGTAGAGGGCGTAGCTCACCTGGTAGTTCTCGGGGAGGGTCGCCTCGTGCTCGGCGCTGATGACCAGGGGCTTGGCCTGGTACTCCTTCAGCTCCTTCTCGGTCAGGTCCCCGCACTCGTACATGCTGTTCAGGATCTCGTTCCGCTTTTTCTTCGCGTTCTCCGGGTGGTTCACCGGCTCGTAGGTGGCGGGGCGGTTGGAGATGCCGGCCAGCACCGCCGCCTCCCAGGGCTCCAGCTCGGAGGCGCTCTTGTTGAAGTAGTAGCGGCTGGCGGCGCCGATGCCGTAGCAGCCGTGGGCGAAGAAGTTTCCGTTGCAGTAGAACTCCAGGATCTTATCCTTGCCGAACTTGTCCTCCAGCTGGGGGGCGATTAGGATCTCGGTGATCTTCCGGTCAATGGTGCGCTCCTGGCTCAGGTAGGTGTTCTTGATGACCTGCTGGGTGATGGTGGAACCGCCCTGGGTAATCCTGCGGTTCTTCAGATAGGAGATGAAGGCCCGGGCCAGGGCCTGGAAATCCACCCCGTGGTGGGAGTAGAAGCGCCGGTCCTCCTGGTCGATGTAGGCCTTCCTGATCCAGGGGCTCAGCTCGTCGTAGGGCACGTACTCGTAGTGCCCCGCGTTGATGCGGCCTATGCGGACATTGTCCGCGTCGTAGATCTCCGTGTCGGGGCGCATGCGGAAATCCGCCTCGGACATGCTGGAGCAGGTCTTAATGGCGTTCTCCTGGAGGGTCCTTAGTTTTGGAAGAAACAGGTACGCAAAAGTACCCCCGGCCGCAAGGACCGCGAGCATACAGAACAGAAGAAGAAACTTGAACAGGCGGAGGACGGGATGGCGCTTTTTCCCGGCTCTGCGCTTTTTTTCCCTGGTAGTCATGCCCTCATGATAGCATAGACGGGGATACTTGTGTTATACTAATCGTGCTGTGTATCAGTTCAACCGATCCGGCAGGGTGACCGCCGGATCCCTTTTTGGTGAAATCGGATGAAAGAAGATAAACGGGCTCAGGAGCTCCTGTATTCTTATCTCCGCTGGCCTCTGGTCCCTGCCGTCCTGAGCGTCGTCTGCGCCGTCTGGGTGTTCCTGTTCGACAGAAGGGCGGGCCTGATCGCGGCGGTCTTCGCCCTGGTGATCGTGCTGGTCTGTCTCAGGCTGTACCTCTTCTCCAGGAAGCGGATTCTCACCGCCATGGTCAGCTACGCCATCGCGGCGGATGATCTCCAGAAGCGGCTCTCCGACGACCTGGACGTGCCCTACTGCTTCGTGGACCGCTCCGGGCGGATCGCCTGGATGAACCGGGCGCTGAAGACCCTCCTCAAGGAGAACCGCAGGACCCCGAAGACCATCGAGGAGATGTTCCCGGACCTTCCCCTGGATGACTTCACGAAGATCGGGGAGGATGCGGACCTCCACGGCACCATGAACGGCCGGCAGTTCCGGATCCGGGTGACCAGGACCGGGGAGGCCATGGACCGCATTTTCGCCCTGTACCTCTACGACGAGACGCGGCTCATGGAGCTGCAGGCGGAGAACGACGACATGCGGCTGGTCTCGGGGCTTGTCTACATGGACAACTACGAGGAGGCCATGGAGTCGGTGGAGGAGGTCCGCAGATCCCTCTTCACCGCCATGATCGACCGGAAGATCGTGCGCTACTTCGACAGCTTCCACGCCATCGTGAAGAAGCTGGAGAAGGACAAGTACCTGGTGGTCATGGAGAAGAAGTACCTGAAGGCGCTGTCCGAGAGCCAGTTTGACATTCTGGAGCAGGTGAAGACCGTCAACATCGGAAACGAGATGCGGGTGACCCTGTCCATCGGCATGGGCGAGGGCGGCGACAGCTTCAGCCAGACCTATGAGTACTCCCGCCAGGCCATGGACCTGGCCCTGGGCCGCGGCGGCGACCAGGCGGTGGTGAAGAACCAGGAGGAGATCACCTACTTCGGCGGAAAGTCCAACACCAAGGAAAAGGCCACCCGGGTGAAGGCCAGGGTGAAGGCCCACGCCTTCCGGGAGCTGATCGAGAACCGGGACCGGCTGTTCATCATGGGCCACCGGATCCTGGACATCGACGCCCTGGGCGCGGCCATCGGCGTGTGGCGCATCGCCCAGACCATGGGCAAGCGGGCCAACATCGTGGTCACCAGGACCAACGCCTCCGTGAAGCCCATGATGGACCGCTTCACGGGCGGGGAGTACCCCCAGGACATGTTCATCAACGAGGCACAGGCCCTGGAGCTTCTGGACGCCAACAGCGTGGTGGTGGTGGTCGACACCAACCGGCCCAGCATGGTGGAGGCCCCGAATCTCCTGGCGGCGGCCCGCATGGTGGTGGTGATGGACCATCACCGGCAGGCCCAGGACTCCATCAAGAACGCGGAGCTCTCCTACGTGGAGGCCTACGCCTCCAGCGCCTGCGAGATGGTCTCGGAGATTGTCCAGTACATCTCCGACGACGTGAACATCAGGCCCCAGGAGGCCGACGCCATGTACGCCGGCATCGTCATAGACACCCACAACTTCCAGAACCAGACCGGCGTGCGCACCTTCGAGGCGGCGGCCTTCCTCCGGAGGAAGGGGGCGGATGTGACCCGGGTCCGGAAGCTCTTCCGGGACAAGCTGGAGGACTACCGGGCCAAGGCGGAGGCCGTGCACAACGCGGAGGTCTACCGGGACTGCTTCGCGCTCAGCGAGTGCCCGGCGGAGGGGCTTGAGACGCCCACCGTCATCGGGGCCCAGGCGGCCAACGACCTCCTGGACATCGTGGGAATCAAGGCCAGCGTGGTGGTCACGGAGTTCGACGGGAAGCTCTTCCTGTCGGCCCGGTCCATCGACGAGGTCAACGTACAGGTAATGATGGAAAAGCTCGGCGGCGGCGGGCACCGCACGGTCGCCGGGGCGCAGCTGACAGGGGTCACCGCGGAGGAAGCGAAGCAGCGGGTCCGCGAGGTGATCGACGACATGATCGAGAAAGGTGAAATCCAATGAAAGTCGTACTCTTACAGGACGTGAAGGCACTGGGCAAAAAGGGAACCGTGGTGGAGGTGGCGGAGGGCTACGCCCGCAACTTCCTGCTGCCGAAAAAGCTGGGGGCCCCGGCTACTGCCGAGAACCTGAACACGCTGAAGCTGAAGAAGGCCAACGAGGAGCGGGTGGCAGCGGCGCTTCTGGAGGAGGCGAAGGCCCTGGCGGCGAAGATCGAGGCGGCCAGCGTCACCGTGTCCATCAAGGGCGGGGAGAACGGCAAGACCTACGGCTCCGTCTCCACAAAGGAGATCGCCGAAGCCGTGAAGCAGCAGCTGGGCCTGGACATCGACAAGAAGAAAATCGTGCTGGCGGATCCCATCAAGACCTTCGGCACCCATGAGACCGCTGTGAAGCTGCACCGGGAGGTGCAGGCGAAGCTCTCGGTCAAGGTAGTGGAGGCGTAATGGCGGAAGAGAACCTGCTCAAGCGAGTGCCCCCGCACAACCTGAACGCGGAGCAGTCGGTGCTGGGAGCCATGCTGCTGGACAAGGAAGCGGCGGCCGTGGCCCTCGATATCCTGAGCCCGGACGATTTCTACTCCCGCCAGTACGGGGTCCTGTTTTCGTGCATGGCGGAGCTGTTCAATGAGGGAAAGCCCATTGATCTGGTGACGGTGCAGGAGAAGCTGAAGGGCAGGGACATGCCGCCGGAGTTCTCCGGCTTTGAGTTCGCGAAGAGCATCATGGACAACGTGCCCACCTCCGCCAACGTGAAGAGCTACGCGGAGATCGTCCACGAGAAGGCGGTGAAGAGACGCCTGATCCAGGTGAACGAGGAGATCGCCAACACCTGCTACGCGGACCAGGAGGAGATGGACACGGTCCTGTCGGAGACGGAGGAGAAGATCTTCCGGGTGCTCCAGGCCCGGGGGGCCGCGGAATTCGTGCCCATTGACCAGGTGACCATCAACGTCATGGAGCGGATCCAGGAGGCCTACATGAGCGGGGCCCCGGTGACGGGAATCCCCACGGGCTTCATCGACCTGGACAACCGGACCAGCGGCATGCAGCCCTCGGACCTGGTCCTGATCGCGGCCCGCCCTTCCATGGGAAAGACGGCCTTCGTCCTGAACCTGGTGGAGCACGCCGCCCTGAAGAAGCGCCTGTCCTGCATGATCTTTTCCCTGGAGATGAGCAAGGAGCAGCTGGTGAACCGTCTCCTGTCCATGGAGTCGGGGGTGGACGCCCAGAAAATCCGCACGGGCCAGCTGACCCCCTCCGATTTTGAGATGCTCCTGGAGGCGGCGGTGCGGGTCTCCGGGTCCCCGAACCTGCTGATCGACGACACGCCGGGCATCAGCATCACGGAGCTCCGCAGCAAGTGCCGGAAGCGGAAGCTGGAGTCGGGCCTGGACATGATCATCATCGACTACCTGCAGCTCATGAGCGGCAGCGGGGGCAGGTCTTCCGACAGCCGCCAGCAGGAGATCGCGGAGATCTCCCGGAGCCTGAAGGCCCTGGCCAGGGAGATGAAGGCGCCGGTCATCGCCCTCTCCCAGCTCTCCCGGGCCTGCGAGAGCCGCCCGGACCACCGGCCCATGCTGTCGGACCTGAGAGAGTCCGGCGCCATTGAGCAGGACGCCGACGTGGTGATGTTCCTCTACCGCGACGACTACTACAACAAGGACACGGACCACCCCAACGAGGCGGAGGTCATCATCGCCAAGCAGAGAAACGGCCCCATCGGAACGGTGACGCTCCTCTGGAAGCCGGAGATCACCCGCTTTGTCAACATCGCCCGCTGATCAGACGGCAAAACGGTGACGATAAGAAGTGAAAGCGGACGACCTGGCGGCAAAAGGCGGACCCCAAAGGGCAAAAAACGCAAACAGAAATACGCGCACAGAAAAAGGCCGGAGCATAAGCTCCAGCCCTTTTTTTGTCTGATGTCAGACTGCGCGGATCGATTCTGAAACTCAGGCCTCAGCGATCGCGCCGGTGGGACATGCGCCCTCGCATGCGCCGCAGTCGATGCAGGAAGCCTCATCGATCACGTACTGGGAATCGCCCTGGGAGATGGCGCCGACGGGGCACTCACCAACGCAGGTTCCGCACATCACGCATGCATCACTAATCTTGCGTGCCATAGTATGGTTCCTCCTTATGTATGAAAAAAGTTATTAATGAGAATCATTCTGGTATTTACCAGACTCATTGTAAATGAGCACATTTAAAAATTCAAGTTGAAGCCCCGGAAAACATGCACTTTCTGGCAAACATGGTCAGCCGATCAGCTTGAGGGACGCGAGGACCCGCTCCTTCAGGATGATCTCGAAGTGCTCCTGGTAGTAGGAGTCGCCGGAGTAGTGCTGCCGGGCCCGGGTGCCGTAGTCCGCCAGGCGGTTGCAGAGGGAGGCGAAGGCCGCCGGATCGGTGCCGCTGTCCTTCAGGACCAGGTAGTAGGTGCCGTCAGCCGGGTTCTTGTAGAGGCGGTCGGAGACGCCGCTGCTCTCCTGCACGGATTTCGCGGCCTCGATCACCCGGTCCAGGTTCTGGAACACGTAGGCCCTGATCCGCACGGGTTCAGAGGGGTCCTCCCCGCCGTCCTCGCCGGGGGCCGTTGCCTTCGGCCGGACCAGCTCCGCCCGCTCCAGGCCCGGATCCTGTTCGTCGGTGACACCGGGATAGAACAGCCCCTCGGGCGGGGGAGCAAAGCGGGAATAGCGTGTATCCATCTCCTCCGGGTCGTCCACCTTGGTGATCACCAGCATGACGCTCTGGTTGGAGAGCGGAATCGCTTCCACCATGATGGGCAGATCCTCTGCGTCAAAGCCCACCTGGGTGTTGGCCTGCTGGAGCATTTCGCTGAACAGCCGCTGAGCCTTGGCGCTGCCGTAGGCCAGCTCGCTCAGGTTCATATTCCGCTCACTCAGGTCGAAATCAGAGAGTGTGCACCGGATCTGCGACTCGCTGATGCGTTCGATTTTCACAGGGATCCCCCCTTTCACGCGTTTGTTTGAGATAATATGATACAACGAAAGCTTTATTTTTGCAATGCCGACAGAAAAGGACTTGAACCGCTCAGATCAGTCCCCCGCCTCTAAGCTGCTGAAGCGCAGGGCGGGGGTTCGGGGGGCTGATCGTCTCAGCAGGGGTCAAAGCCCCTGCTGAGATGCCGCTGAAAGCGGCAGCGGTTCATGAGCAAGTAGCGAAGCGGATTGCGAATGTCCGCTTTACAGAAGTAAGATAGAGGAGTATAATAAAAGACAGATGGAGATAAGGAGGGATGTTATACCGGACGGAAGGAGCGGCTTTGTTTCAGTCCCCCGGGCCGCCCGTCTTCTGCCCCGGGACCCCATTCGGAGCGCTTCGGGCCGGAATAACCATCCGGGCCGGTGCCGGAACCCCCGATTCTCTTCGCCCGCGGGAAGCGGTGTCACGGACCAAAGCCGCCTTCTGGGTGCTTCCGCAGCGGGCGGGGAAGGCGCTGCTGCACCGCCGGACCTGCATCCGGATGCGGTGGAGGAATCCATGGGATCTGTGCTATAATGGAGGAGTCTCAGGACCCCTCCATTTGGCGTGCCTTGCGGGAGGCGGGACCTGAGGGAAGTGAGAGCCGGATGGCAGTGAGAGCCTGATGGCAGTAAGCGCCTGAGGGTGGTGAGAGCCTGAGGGCAGTGAGAGCCGGATGGCTGTAAGCGCCTGAGGGCAGTGAGAGCCTGAAGGCATTGAGATCGGATGGCAGAGAGGAACAGAACGCCGGAATGACCGAGGCTCCGAGAAGCAGAAGACGATACAGACGAAGAAAAAAGAGAAGCCGCGCTGCAGGGCTTCTCTCTGTTGTTTTGCTCCTGATCCTCCTCATCGCGGGGGCCGGGGCCTACAGGACCTTCGGGCCGGAGACGGAGACCATCCCCCTGGAGGAGCTCTACGGTGTCTCCGGGGAGGACGCGGCGGTCCTGTACCAGTACCAGCTGCAGAGCGCCGAGGGGCGGGTCCGGGACGGGGAGTACTACCTCCCGGCGGACTGGGTGCAGGCCATCCTGAACCAGCGCTTTTACTGGGACGAGGAGGAGAACATCCTGGTCTACGCCCTCCCGGAGGAGGTGCTGACCTTTGACGGGAGCAGTGCCGGCACGAAGGGGCAGAAGCTCCTGTTCACCGAGGGAGAGCGGGCGTTTCTTTCCTCCGAGCTCATCCTCCGCTACACCGACGTGCGGATCGAGGGCTTCACCGGGGGCGGCACAAGCCGCATCTTTGTGGAGGAGACGCCGGAGTCCGACCAGGTGGCCCTGTCGAAGAACAAAGGCGCCCTGCGGGCCTCTCCGGGCCTCAGAGGGCGGGTGGTCCGGAAGCTGGAAAAGGGGGAGACCCTGCGGCTCATCCCGAACCGCTGGAACCTGGACCCGGGAGAAAACTGGACCCGGGTCATGACGGAGGACGGCCTGACCGCCTACGTGCACAACTGGCACCTGAAGGACAGGGAGGAGCGGCCGGTGGAGAACCGCTTCAGCCCGGTGGTGTACAGCCACCTGCGGCAGGAGGAGCCGGTGGTCCTCGGCTGGCACCAGGTCACGGTGCGGGCGGCCAACGGAAACCTGGACGGCCTGATCGCGGAGGCGGAGGGGCTGAACGTCATCTCGCCCACCTGGTTCTCCCTCCGGGGAAACGAGGGGGAGTTCGAGGACTTCTCCAGCGCGGACTACGTGTCGAAGGCCCACGGGAAGGGGCTTCAGGTCTGGGCGCTCCTCGACAACCTGGACGAGAGCGTGACCCTGGGAGAGGTGCTGAAGCGGACCTCTGTCCGGAGGGCGCTGGCGGAAAACCTGGTGGGCGCGGTGAAGGCCTGCGGGGCCGACGGCATCAACGTGGATTTTGAGCTCCTGAGAAAGGACGCGGCCCGGCAGTACCTCCAGTTCATCCGGGAGTTGTCCGTCTCCTGCAGGAACAGCGGGCTGGTGCTCTCGGTGGACGTGCCGAACCCCGCCGCCTACAATCTCCACTACGACCGGAGAGAGCTGGGCGAGGTCTGCGACTACGTGGTGAACATGGGCTACGACGAGCACACGTCCGGGGACGACCCGGGCAGCACCGCTTCCATCGGATTTTTCCGGAGGGGGCTCACGGAGACCCTGGAGGAGATTCCGCCGGAGGCCCTGATCGGCGGGGTGCCCTTCTACACCCGGGTCTGGACGGTCAGCGGTGGCGAGGTCCAGAGCCGGGCCCTCACCATGGAGGGGGCCCAGAACTGGGTGGAGGAGCACAACGCGGGCCTCAACTGGGACGAGGAGTGCGGCCAGTACTACGCCGAGAAGGAGAGCTCCGGGGGCACCGTCAGCATGCTCTGGATGGAGGACGCCCGGTCGCTGGAGCTGAAGTTCGCCGCCCTGAAGACGAGCAGGGCCGCGGGCGCCGCCTGCTGGCGCCTGGGGACAGAGACCCCCGACGTGTGGAAGGTGCTGGTCAGTTCCTTCCTAAAATGAGAAGCGGGCAGGAAGGTGACGATCACTTCTTTCCTAAATGAGAGGAGGCAGGAAGGGATCGCTTAGTTCCTTCTTGTGAGAAGCAGGCAAGTGTGATATGGTTACTCTCTGGTTGCGATATTATCAGATTTTTGGAGAAATGGTTTCATGAACGGACTTGGCGGAAAAATTGCCGAAAACATCATCTTTGTCTTTGAGTTTGCGCTGATTGTCGTGCTTCTGGTGCTGATCGCCTACGCGGTGGAAAAATATCTGCACCTGAAGCAGCACAACACAGAGCGGATTCTCTCTACCCGGAAGATCTCCATGATCGGTCTCTTTTCGGCGGTGAGCGCGGTCCTGATGGTCTTTGACCTTCCGGTGCCCTTCGCCCCGCCCTTCTACAAGATCGATCTCTCGGAGCTGCCGGTGCTGGTGATCGCCTTCGCCTACGGGCCGGTGGCGGGCGTCATGACCGAGTTCGTGAAGATCCTCCTGAAGCTGGTGATGAAGTCCACCTCCACGGCCTTCGTGGGAGAGCTGGCGAACTTCGCCGTCGGCTGCACCATGGTGCTGCCGGCATCCATCCTGTACCTGGTGAAAAAGAGCCGCCGCACCGCCATCGCGGCCTGTGTCCTGGGAACCCTGTGCATGACGGTGTTCGCCTCCGTCTTCAACGCGGTCTACCTGCTGCCGAAGTTCGCGGAGCTCTACGGCATGCCCCTGGACAAGATCATCGCCATGGGAACCAAGATCAACCCCTCCATAACGGACGTGGGGTCCATGGTCCTGTACGCTGTGGCGCCACTGAACTTCCTGAAGGGCACCATCGACACCCTGTTCACCCTGCTTCTCTACAAGCGCCTGAGCCCGATTCTGAAGAGCGGGAGCCGCAGGTAAATCCATGAAGACAAAAATTATTCGCGTGCCCGACCGGGAGCCGGTGAATCCGGAGGACCTGCGGGAGGCCGCAGAAATCCTGAGAAACGGCGGACTGGTGGGCTTTCCCACGGAGACGGTCTACGGCCTGGGGGGAAACGCCCTGGACCCGGACGCCGCCCGGAAGATCTACGCCGCCAAGGGACGACCCAGCGACAATCCCCTGATCGTCCACATCTCCTGCATGGAGGAGCTGCCTCCCCTGGTGCAGGAGATCCCGGAGCAGGCCCGCCGCCTGGCGGATGCCTACTGGCCCGGCCCCATGACGGTGATTTTCCGGAAGTCCGGCATCGTCCCCGACGCCACCAGCGGAGGGCTTCCAACGGTGGCTGTGCGCATGCCCTCGGACCCGGTGGCCAACGCCCTGATCCGCCTCGCGGGTGTGCCGGTGGCGGCCCCCTCCGGCAACCGGTCCGGAAGGCCCAGCCCCACCACAGCCCAGCACATGGTGGACGACATGGACGGGCGGATCGAGATGATTGTGGACGGAGGTCCGGTGCAGGTGGGCGTGGAGTCCACCATCGTGGACCTGACGGGGGATGTTCCCTGTCTCCTGCGGCCCGGCGCGGTCACCCTTCCCATGCTGGAGGCGGTGCTCGGCAGGGTCGAGCTGGATGAGGCCCTGACCCGGCCCCTGGCGCCGGACGTGCACCCGAAGGCGCCGGGCATGAAGTACCGGCACTACGCCCCGAAGGCGGACCTGACCCTCTTTGAGGGGAGCCAGGAGGCCGTGGCGGCAGAGATTCTCCGCAGAGTGGAGCAGGCGGAGCAATCCGGAAAGCGGGCCGGCGTTCTCGCCACCGACGAGAGCGCGGGGCTCTACACCCGCGGCGACGTGCGCTCCGTGGGGAGCCGCAGGCACCCGGACAGCATTGCCCACAACCTGTTTTCCGTGCTGAGGGCCTTTGATGACGACGGGGTGGATGTGATATTCGGCGAGGTGATTCCGGAGGACGACCTGGGCCTCGCCATCATGAACCGCATGACCAAGGCGGCAGGCTATCACAGGGTCCGGGTTACCGGGCGGGAAGAGGAGGCGCGATGAGCGGAAAGCGGCAGGACTACATCAACTGGGACGAGTACTTCATGGGCGTTGCCCAGCTCTCGGCCTTGAGGAGCAAGGACCCCAGCACCCAGGTGGGGGCCTGCATCGTGAGCCAGGACAACAAGATCCTCTCCATGGGCTACAACGGGTTCCCCCGGGGCTGCTCCGACGACGAGTTCCCCTGGGAGAAGGACCACGAGAAGGATGACCCCTACAACGCGAAGTACTTCTACAGCACCCACAGCGAGCTGAACGCCATCCTGAACTACCGGGGCGGAAGCCTGGAGGGAAGCAAGCTCTACGTGACCCTCTTCCCCTGCAACGAGTGCGCAAAGGCCATCATCCAGAGCGGCATCCGCACCCTGATCTACGCGGAAGACAAGTACCGGGACACCCCCGCGGTGAAGGCAAGCAAGCGCATGCTGAACGCCGCCGGCGTCCGCTACTACCAGTACGACCCCAGCGGCCGGGAGATTAAAATCCGGGTGTAAGGGCGCTCCCAGCCAGGAAAACCTGCGGCAGGCGGGGCCAAAGGCGAGGCAAAGGCAGCCCGGCAAGGCAAAGGCAGCCTGGCAAGGCAAAGGCATAAGGTGCTCCGGGTTATGCTTGCTTAATCCCGCAGCCTGGTTTACAATAACCATAATTATGGAACATAGTCAGGCACGGACAATACGGCGGGGAACCGGTTCTGCCCCGCGGATCCGTGTGTCAGGAAAGGACTTTACGAAGATGATGAATGACAGAAAGCGGCGCATGATTTCCACCATTATCGTGGTGATTCTGGCACTCTCCATGATTCTGGGACTTGCGGCGGCAGGTATCAGCGCGATTGTCTGAGAACTCCGCCGGAAGCGTTTTTTGACAGAAAAGACAGTATTGCAGCAGGCGCTCCGCGGGACATGGAATCCGGCGGAGTCCTTTTGTCTCAGCGGACCGGCATGCGAGCCCGATTGAACAGCAGAAGCAGGCCGGAGTCAGCAGACCGGTCCCGGTTGAACGGAAGAAGCGGGCCGGAGTCAGCAGGCCGGTCCCAACTGAGCGGAAGAAGCGGGCCGGAGTCAGCAGACCGGTCCCGACTGAACGGAAGAAGCAGGCCGATTCCAATTGAACAGAAGAAAAGAGAAGGAGAGGAAAGAAGCATGCGGGAAAAAATTCTGGCGGTAATGGAGAAAAATGCCCGGATCGATCTGCACGACCTGGCGACCCTTTTGGGAGAGTCCGAGGTGGCAGTGGCCAATGAAATCGCGGACATGGAGCAGGAGAACATCATCTGCGGCTACCACACCATGATCAACTGGGACAACACCGGAAACGAGAAGGTAGAGGCCCTGATCGAGGTGAAGGTGACGCCCCAGAGAGGCATGGGCTACGACAAGATCGCGGAGCGTATTTTCCAGTACAACGAGGTGGACTCTGTCTACCTGATGAGCGGCTCCTTCGATTTCACCGTGATCATCGAGGGGAAGACCATGCGGGAGGTGGCCCTCTTCGTGGCGGACAAGCTGGCCCCCATTGACCAGGTGATTTCCACGGCCACCCACTTTGTGCTGAAGAAGTACAAGGATCACGGCACCGTGCTCAGCATGAAAAAAGAAGATGAAAGGCAGATGGTCCTGGCATGAAAGAGATCAGAGAGGTTCTGTCGGACAGATGTGTCGCCCTGAAGCCCTCCGGCATCCGCAAGTTCTTTGACATTGTGAGCACCATGAAGGACGCCATCTCTCTCGGCGTCGGCGAGCCGGACTTTGACACCCCCTGGTGTGTCCGGGAGGAGGGAATCTACTCCCTGGAGCGGGGACGCACCTTCTACACCAGCAACTCCGGCCTCATGGAGCTGAAGACCGAGATCTGCCACTACCTGCAGCGCCGCTTCGGCGTGAGCTACGACCCCTCCCGGGAGGTGACGGTCACGGTGGGCGGCTCCGAGGGAATTGACCTGGCATTCCGGGCCATGCTGAATCCCGGGGACGAGGTCATCATCCCCCAGCCCAGCTACGTGTCCTATGAGCCCTGCGTGCGCCTGGCGGACGGCGTGCCGGTGGTCCTCAAGCTGGAGGAGAAGGACCGCTTTAAGCTGACCCCGGAAAAGCTGGAGGCTGCGGTGACCCCCAGGACCAAGATCCTGGTGCTGCCCTTCCCCAACAATCCCACTGGGTCCGTGATGACCGCCTCGGAGCTCTCCGCGGTGGCGGATGTGATCCTGAAGCACGACCTGTACGTGATCTCCGATGAGATCTACACCGAGCTCACCTACACCGGGGAGGCGCCGGCTTCCATCACCCAGTTCCCGGGCATGCGGGAGCGCACCATCCTGATCAACGGCTTCTCCAAGGCCTACGCCATGACCGGCTGGCGCCTGGGCTACGCCTGCGGCCCGGCGGAGATTCTTCAGCAGATGATCAAGGTCCATCAGTACGCCATCATGTGCGCCCCCACCACCAGCCAGTACGCCGCGGTGGTGGCCCTCCGGGACTGCGACGACGAGGTCACCCGCATGCGGGAGTCCTACAACCAGCGGCGCCGCTTTGTGCTCTCCCGCCTCGAGGAGATGGGAGTGCCCTGCTTTGAGCCCGAGGGAGCCTTCTACGTGTTCCCCAACATCTCCCGCTTCGGTCTGTCCAGCGAGGACTTCTGCACGCGCCTCTTGAAGGAGGAAAAGGTGGCCGTGGTGCCGGGCAACGCCTTCGGCGACAGCGGCGAGGGCTTCGTCCGGATTTCCTACGCCTACTCCCTGAAGCAGCTGAAGGAGGCCCTGGCCCGGATCGAGCGGTTCGTGAAGAGGCTGGAGCAGCAGTAAGAATAGATCAGAAAACCGGCTGAGAGGCCGGTTTTTTGTTGGCCTTTTCTGCAGAGATAGTCACAGGAGCGTTCACGTCACTTCCGACAGAAAGCAGGCGATTGCTGTAGGACTTCCAGTCATCTGCGGCAGCGGCACCGGGCATATGTCGCGGTGTTATCTCAGTGGGAGAAGACCCCCACTGAGATAACGCTCCGCGAGGATGCGCATGCGCGCGGAATTGTAATTGTTGCCTAACGGCAACCCGCGCGCCGCGCCAAGTCCCGCGGGGCGGGACTTGAATTCTGAAGAAAAACACCGCTCCGATGCCCTCGGGGAAAAGCGTTGTGCGCTTTTCCCCGGCCGCGTGCTCGATTCCTGGAAGTCAACAGCAAACTGCCTGCTTCCTGTGAGGAAGTTCGGTGAACGCTCCTGTTTTACGTCTTCTACAGAAACAGCAATCATCATCCGGCCTCTTTTAACGCCCGTTTTCTGGGGGAGGGAGGGAGAGCCCGGGCGCAGGAGACTGGGTCAGGGCGTATGAGAGACCAGGTCAGGGCCCCGGGTCAGGGCACTGCAGGCTCGTGCTCGGCCTTCATTTTCTGAGAGGAGGGAAGGGGGAGAGGTCCGCTGCTGAGCGCCCATAAGAAAAGCCGGTATCCGACCGTTGACGAAGTCCCCGGGAGCACGCGGACGCGGAAAAGCATTCAGAGCTTTTCCGCGAGGGCATCGGGAGAGGCGTTGTGCTTTCAGCAGAACGCCTCGACTATGCCCTGTGCCGCGCGCGCAGCGGAGGGCTTCGTCTTACTGTCGGAACCGGCTTTGATTCGGGGGCGAAGCAATGGACCTCTCCCCTTTTATTTCTCTCACCAACAAAAAAGAAACCAGCCATCGCGACTGGTTTCTTTCCTTAACTGTATTCAATTCAGCCTTCCAGTGCTTGGGCCTTTCAGCTTCCGCACTGCCGATCAGCGGGTCTGGCCGTCCCAGACACCGTCGGCGTTCACGTAGAACTTGCCGTTGTCAACCCACTGGCTGGTGAGCATGCGGCCCAGGGTTCCGTTGTCCACGGGGTTCAGGTAGTACCACTTGTCAGAGAAGGGGCTCTTCAGCCAGCCGGTCTTCACGTAGCCGGACTCGTTGAAGAAGTACCAGTAGCCGTCGATCTGCTGCCAGTTGTTGGTGGTGTAGGAGCGGTTGGCGTTGCAGTACCACACGCCCACGTTGTCCCGCAGCCAGGAGCCGGTGCTGCTGTAGTTGTTGCTGCCGCTGTAGCTGCTGGAGCTGGAGCTGCTGCTGGAGCTGGAGCTGGAGCCGCCGCTGGTCTTTCCGCCAAGGTCGTCCAGCACGTCCTCATCAACCTCGAAGTCGTCGGACTCGGTCCAGGAACCCTTGTAGGAGCCGGCCAGGGCGCGGACCTTTACGCGGTAGGTGCCCTTTCCGTTGGAGCGGATGGCGCTGCGGAAGTTGTACTTGGTGTCGGAGGTGGTGATGGTCTCTCTGGTGGAAGAGCCGCGCAGCAGACGGACCTCGTACTTGTCGGCATCATCCGCCTGCTCCCATTCCACGTGGCCGTCCTCGTCGTCGGTCCAGGAAACGTCGGTCACCTCCAGGGAGGTGTCGTCGGTGGTTCCGATCTTGGGAAGGGTCAGGGTGACGGTCATGGAGGAGGTGGAGGCGGAGACCTTCGTCAGGGTGGCCTCGTCGCCGCTGATGGTGACGTTGCTCTTGGTGATGCCCTTGAAGGTGTAGTCGCTGTCGGTCTTCAGCTTGACGGTGACCTTCGGCTTCTTGCCGTACTCGGTGTTGGTGACGGAAGTGACCGAGATGGAATCCACGCCGCTGTCGCTGCAGTCCACGTCCACATCGCCCTTGGTCATGCCGTTGGAGAGCTCATACTGCACATCGATGGAGACGCTGCCGATGGCCTCCCTGGTGGCGGCGAAGCTAACGCCGGAGAAGCCCAGCATCATGGCAGCCGAGAGAACCAGGGGGACTGCCTTCCGGAACAGAGAGTTGTTTTTCATATTCTTATCCTCCGCTTTTCTTACTGATGGCTGTGTGCCAGTTGTGTTTTTTCTGATCTGGGTTCATCTTACAGGAATCAAGCGGAGAATGATAGTTAATCCGACTTACAGATTTCTTGCAGATTGTTAATAGTTTACAGCGCCTTAAATCTTTCGTAACCGGCGGCTGCGGCCGCTGTCATTGCCGGAAGCCGGCGGTCAAGCTTTTTTAGTTGGTGGCGGTGGCCACGCCGTCCGCGCTGAACTGGTAGTTCACCGGGACGCCGTTCACCAGGATCGCCCTGGTCACGTTCGTCAGCATGGCGCCGCTCTCGTCCACGTAGTACCAGACGCCCGGGGTGGCGACGCTCTCCACCCACTGGGAGGCCCACATGATGCCGTCAGCGCCGGAGTAGTACCAGACGCCGTTCACCGAATACCAGCCGGTGGCGGCGCTGCCGTCGGAAAGGCGGTAGATCCACCTGCCGTCGGAGAGTGCCTCCCAGGCGCCGGTGCCGGTGGAGGCAGCCGGAGACGAGGAGCTCTGAGTGGTGGTGGGAGCAGCCTCGCCGGGGCCCTTGGCGCCAGTGCCGGCGTTCCCCTTCTTTTCGGTCGTGGTCTCGGTGGAGGTGGACTTCACGTTCTTGCGGATGGTGGACAGGTCCTCCGAGTAGATGGTCTCCTTGCCGATGGCGCTGGCGTAGGAGGAATCTCCCTTGGCCTTTTTCTTCGCCGTGACCACCGCGTAGTAGGTGCCGGAGCCGTGGTTCAGGATCCGCTGGGTCACGTCGCACTGCTCGGCGTTGTAGCTGACCGTGGTGGAGGTGCCCACCTTGTGCTTGGCCTTCAGGTCCTTGTTGTCATAGAGCTGCACCGAGTACTTGCACTCGCTGTCGCCCACGGTCCAGCCAACCAGGATCATGGAATCCGACACGTCGAAGTACACGTCGGAAACAGAGTAATCCTGCTCATCGTCCTCGTCGTCCTTTTTCGCGTAGACGGTCACGGACATGGACAATGTCAGGACAGCCATCAGAAGAAGAGCCAAAAACCGTTGCATCTGTTTCATGGAAATCCTCCTTATCGTGTTGGCGCTGACCCTCTGTCCGGACTGCCCTGGCGACCGCGGAAACCGACCGCGGAAAATCAACCGCAGAAACCGACCGCGGAAAGCGGTAGAAAGGGGCGGATCAGACATTATGTCAACAGATTTCAGTATACTGGTTCCACTGGCTGAAATCAAGGTCCCCCGGTAATTTCAGGGGCCCGGGGAAGGGAAAAAATGAACTCGGTTCCCACCCCTTTGGTGCTGATGAGATCGATGTTTTCTCCGTGGGCCTGGATGATCTCCTTCACGATGGCGAGGCCCAGGCCGGTGCCCTTTTTGTCCCGGCCCCGGGACTGGTCCGCCTTGTAGAAGCGGTCAAAAACCCGGGCCTGGTCCTTGCGTTCGATGCCGCAGCCCCGGTCCTTCACCGAGACAAACACCTTCTCCCGGAGCTCGTAGCTCTGGATGTCGATGGAGCTGCCGTCGGGGGAGAACTTGACCGCGTTGTCGATCAGGTTGTAGAGCACCTGCTGGATGCGCCCGAGATCGGCGTAGACCATCTCCTGCTCCACGGCGAAGGACAGGTCCAGGCGGATGTTCCGGGGAATGCACTGGCCCTCGAAGCTGTTGGCCGTGTCCCGGATCACGCGGTTGATGTCGAAATTCCCCCGGGTGAGCCCCCGGTCCGGGTCCAGGGAGTCCAGCGTGAGCATGCCCTGGGTGAGGCGGGTGAGACGCTCCGTCTCGCCGATCATTCGCCGCAGGTACTTCTCCTGCATCTCCGGGGGGATGGTCCCGTCCAGAATGGCCTCCAGGAAGCCCTTGATGGAGGTCAGGGGGGAGCGGAAGTCGTGGGAGACGTTGGCGATGAAGCGGCGCTCGGCCTCCTCGGACCGCTCCAGCTGCTCCGCCATGTAGTTCATGGTGTTGGCCAGGTACCCCATCTCGTCCCTGGAGCGGATTCTGATCCGGTAGGAGAGATTGCCCTCGGCGAACTGCCCGGCGCCCCGGGTGATCTCCCGTAAGGGCCTTGAGACCGACAGGAAGAACACCAGTAAAAGGGACAGGGACAGGAGGAAGACGATGACGAAGGTGATGTAGACAATGTTCAGGATCTCGTTCGCGCTGTCCTGCACCTGGTCCATGGGCAGGTGGATCACCACGTAGCCGTAGGTCCGGAAGTTCCCGGTGATGGGGGCCGAGACGCTCAGCACCTCGTAGGGGAAGGAGCCGAAGTAGGAGCCCACCATGTAGGAGCGGTTGCCGGTGGCGGTTGGGTCAAAGTTGGGGATGATGTCCCCGTCCCGGTGGCCGTCGGAGTCCACCAGGATGTCGCCGTTCCGGCTCATGACCCAGATCTGGGCCTGGAGGTAGGTTGCCACCGCCTGCAGCTGGGGGTAGGCCTGGGCGAGCTCGATGTTGTTCCCCTGGTAGACCGTGGAGTAGGTGGAGGCGATCAGGTTCGCCTCGTCATAGAGGGTCCGGCTCCGGGAGCGGGTCAGGTAGTCGTAGGTGAGACGCGAAGAGAGCGTCGCCACGGCGGCGAAGCCCGCGGCGCCGAAAAACAGGTAGCAGAGAAGGAATTTTAAGTACAGGCGGAATCTCACGGCTGGTTCCTTACGTCAAATTTGTAGCCCACGCCCCAGACTGTGGACAGCGACCAGCTGCCGCCGTCCTTCAGCTTCTCGCGGAGCCGCTTGATGTGGACGTCCACCGTGCGGGTGTCGCCCACGTATTCGTAGCCCCAGATCCGGTCCAGAAGCTGCTCCCGGGTAAAGACCTGGTTCGGATGGGAGGCCAGGAAATACAGGAGCTCCAACTCCTTCGGCGGCATGTCTACCGGCTCGCCCCGGCAGAGCACCGCGTAGTTGGTGAGACTGATGACCAGGTCCGGGTACACCACCTGCTGGCTGCCCTTCTCGGGCGCCTCGGCCCGGGCTGCGGCCTCGGCGGTCTGCACCTGGCGGTAGCGCCTGAGGACCGCCTTGACCCGGGCCACCATGGCCTTGGAGTCGAAGGGCTTCACGATGTAGTCGTCTGCCCCCAGCTCCAGCCCCAGCACCTCGTCAAAGGTCTCGCCCTTAGCCGAGAGCATGATAATGGGCACCTGGGAGCGGGAGCGGAGCTCCCTGCAGACCTGGTAGCCGTCAATGCCCGGCAGCATCAGGTCCAGGAGCACCAGGTCCGGGCTGTACTCGGGAAAGACCTGCAGGGCGGCCTCCCCGTCGTGCACCATCCGGGTGTCGAAGCACTCCCGGTTCAGGTAGAGGGAGATGAGTTCCGCGATGTTTTCGTCGTCGTCGACGATCAGGATTTTCTGCTTGTCTGCCATAGAATCGGCGGTCTCCTTGTGTGGATTCGGTTATTTCAGCGTGACGACGGTCACGGCGTCGCCGCCGTCGTCGTATTCCGCGTTTTTGAAGGACTTCACGCAGCTCTGCTTCTTCAGCCAGGCGAGAATGCCCTTCTTTAAGGCGCCGGTGCCCCGGCCGTGGATCACGCGGACGGAGTTCAGGTGGGAGAGGATGGCATCGTCCAGGTACTTGGAGAGCTCCGCGGTGGCCTCATCCACCGTCTTCCCGATGAGGTTGATCTCCGGGGAGATGTCCGCGGCCTTGGAGAAGCCCTTTGCGGTGAAGCCGCCCCGGCCGCCCTGCCCCTTCTGGCCGGACCGCCCCCTGCCGGCGCCGAAGCCGGAGCCGCTGTCGTCATCCTCCAGGAGCACCAGGTCGTCGAGGCTCACCTGGGTGCGGAGAATGCCCATGCGCACAAAGAGGCGATTGTTCTTGTCGGGCAGGGAGGAGACGATGGCGGTGTGGTTCATGCTGAGCACCTGCACGGAATCTCCCAGCTTCAGGGGGCGGGTCTTCGCCTTCTTCTCCGGCTTTTCCGCGGCCTTGATGCCGCCCTTTGACTCCACGCCCTTCAGGCCCTCGCGGATCTTCGTGCGCTCCTTCTCCAGCTCCCGGAGAAGGCCGGCGTCGCTTGTCAGGCGGTTGATGCGGCGGATGGAGCTGTCCGCGGTCTCCTTGGCCTCGCTTAAGATGCGCTCGGCCTCGGCCTTCGCCTTTTTCAGGAGCCGCTCCCGCTTGTCGTCCAGCTGCTCGTCCTGCTTCTCGAAGCGGGATTTCAGCTGCTCGATCTCCTCCCGGTAGCGGGCGGCCTCGGCCCGCTCTTTTTCGATGGTGGTGCGGTCCTGCTCCAGGCGGGTCAGGAGGTCCTCAAAGGCGGCGTCGTTCCGCTCGATGTGGGTCCTGGCGTCGTCGATGATGTACTCCGGGAGGCCCAGCTTCCGGGAGATGGCGAAGGCGTTGGACTTTCCGGGGACGCCGATCAGCAGGCGGTAGGTGGGACGCAGGGTCTCCACGTCGAACTCGCAGCTGGCGTTTTCCACGCCCGGCGTCTGCAGGGCGTAGACCTTCAGCTCGCTGTAGTGGGTGGTGGCCACCGTCCGGGTCTTCATCCCGTGAAGGAAGGAGAGGATGGAGATGGCCAGGGCGGCGCCCTCGGTGGGGTCCGTTCCCGCGCCCAGCTCGTCGAAGAGGCAGAGGGAGCGGCTGTCGGCCTTGTCCAGGATCTCCACCACGTTCCGCATGTGCCCGGAGAAGGTGGAGAGGGACTGCTCGATGCTCTGCTCGTCGCCGATGTCGGCGAAGACCTCGTCGAACACCGAGAGGCGGCTCCCCTCAAAGGCCGGGATGTGCAGGCCCGCCTGCCCCATCAGGGTGAAGAGGCCCACGGTTTTCAGGGAGACGGTCTTGCCGCCGGTGTTGGGGCCGGTGATGATCAGGAGGTCAAACCTGTCCCCCAGACGGACGGTGATGGGCACCACCTTGTCCTTCGGGATCAGGGGATGGCGGGCGTCCTTGATTTCCAGGATGCCGTCCTGCCCGAACACCGGCTGGCTGCCGGACATGGTGCCGGAGAGCTTTGCCTTGGCGAACACGAAGTCCAGGTGGGAGAGGATGGTGAAATCCGCCTCGATGGCCGCGGTCTTCGGCATGAGCCGCGTCGAGAGGGCCGCGAGGACGGCGGCGATCTCCTTCTGCTCCTGGATCTCCAGCTCCCGCCGCTCGTTGTTGATCCGGATGGCCGCCATGGGCTCGATGAACACCGTGGAGCCGCTGGAGCTCTGGTCGTGGACCACGCCCGGGATCTTGGACTTGAACTCCGATTTCACCGCCAGGCAGTAGCTGCCGTTCCGCATGGTGATTACCGACTCCATGAGGGAGGAGCGGTACTGGTTCAGGCAGGCGTTCAGCTCGTTCCGCATGCGCTCGTCCACGGTGCGGAGGCGCCGGCGCACCTGGTTCAGCCCGGGGGACGCCGTGTCGGCGATCAGGTTTTCGCCCAGGATGCAGCGGGAGAGCTCTCGCGCCTCATCCGGCAGGGGATCCAGGCCCCGGAACTGGCCCTCCAGGCAGTCCGGGGGATTTTCCCCGTCCTCGTCGGCGGGGTGCACGCCGTACTCCCGGGCCCGCTCCGCGTTCCGGAGAAGCTCGCCGATGTGCATGAGCTCCGGGGCAGAGAGGGGGGCGCCGATCTCCAGGCGCTTCAGGGAGGCGCCCACGTCCCGGGTGCCGCCGAAGGACAGCTGCCCTTTGGTGCGGATGCGCGCGAGGGCGTCCGTGGTCTCCTGCTGGGAGAAGCGGATCTCCGACAGGTCGCAGGAGGGGAGCAGGGCCCTGCAGAGGGCCCGCCCCGGCGCGCTGGTGGCGCACTCGGAGAGCATATCTATGATTTTGTAATATTCCAGTGTGTGCAGTACTTTTTCGTTCATAGAGGTGGGCAGGTCCGTCAATATTTTTGAGGGGGCTGAAGGACAGCGGCCCTCCGGTCCGGCCTGCTATTCTTGAGTATAACACAAAGAGACGGACAGAGGCGGAAAACAGGCTTCCTTCCAACACAAAAAACTGGTATCATTAGATACGTTTCATGGAATGTTCCGTACAGAGCTGAGTCCCCGCCGGGGCGCTCCTCTGCCGGCTGTCGGCGGGGGCGCGGCAGGGGCAGTGGGACCCGGAGGTTTGCGATGCCGGATGGAAAAGGCTCCGGAGAGGAGCAGAAATCCTTTATTACGCAGAAAATCACTGGAAGAAAAGAAGGCCTTCGGGGCTGGCTCCGATTCCTGACGAAGTCCGCCGCCGGGGGCGCTGTGTTTGCGGCGGCCGCCCTCTGCACGGCGTCTCTTCTGGGCCCGGCGGTCCGCGCCCGCTTTGACACCGGGGAGACACAGGCGGTCCACGTGGGGCGTGACAGCCAGGAGAGCACCGCGGCTGCGGGCGATCACGGGGTCTCCCAGGCGGGCCAGAGCGCGGGTGAGACAGGCGCGGAGAGCGGCGCCGGCGGCAGCGCGCCGACCGGGGCGGAGAGCGGCAGCGGGGCGGCGGCAGAGTCCGCCGGACAGGGAGAGACAGCGGAGGAGTCCTCGGCGGTAGAGACGGCGGCCGCTCACGCCGAAGCCGTGGGCATGAAGCCGGAGGAGGTCCGGAAGGCCATCCGGGAGGAGCTGTCCCGGTTCCGGCCGGACCTGCAGCTGAACGATATCCTGAAGCTCAGCGGGACCCTCCGCACCACCGCGGACGAGGCCGATCTCTCCGTGGCCCGGGTGCTCCGGGTCCAGGAGGGAGTGGACTGGTTCGACAACGCCTTCCAGACCTCCGGCATCTACTCCGGGATCGCCGTGGCCCGCACCGGGAGCGAGCTTCTGGTGCTGACCACAGAGGAGGCGGTGAACGGGGCAGACGCCCTGACGGTGGCCTTCGGGAAGCGGAGCGCCGTGGAGGCCTCCGTCAAGCGCCGGGACCACCTGAGCGGACTGGCGGTGTTGTCCGTTCCCATCAACGACGAAAACCGGGACCAGATGGAGTCCATCCCCACGGTCCCCCTGGGCAATTCCTACCTGATCCGCCGGGGAGACCCGGTGCTCTCTGTGGGGTCGCCCCTCGGCATGGTGCACTCTGTGGACTACGGCTCTGTCAATCTGGTCAGCGCCGGAACCAGCGTCACAGACGGCAGCGCCACGGTGTTCTACACCGACGCCTGCGGGAGCGCCCAGCGGGGCACCTGGATCCTGAACCTCTCGGGAGAGCTGGTGGGCTGGGTGACGGACGCCCTCCACGACAAGACCGTCCCGCAGACCGCGGTGGTGGGCCTCTCCGATTTCAAGGCCGTCCTGGAGCGCATGATGAACGGCCAGGCATCCCCCCTCTTCGGGATTCACGGGGTTGCGGTGCTGACGGAGCTCCAGAGCCAGGGCATGCCGGCGGGGATCTTCGTCACCGACGAGACCCGGAACGGGCCGGCCTATGTGGCGGGAATCCAGCCCGGGGACATCATCACGGGAATCGGGGAAGAGGAGATCACCTCCATGCGGGAATTCACGGCTGCGCTGGAGAAGCTGCACGCCGAGGACATGGTCCGGGTGACGGTCATGCGGAACGGCAGGGAGGAGTACACCCCCATTGAGTTCCAGCTGACCGTGGGGGCCAGATAAACAGACAGAAAACCAGGAGATTTTTATGAAATATATCAACACTTTGCAGGAGAACACGCGGATTTCGTCCGTCTACCTCTGCCGCAGCAAGTCCACCCACCTCACGAAGACCGGCAAGGAGTACGAGAGCCTGACCCTTCAGGACCGCACGGGCACCGCGGACGCAAAGATCTGGGACCCCGGAAACCCCGGGATCGGCGACTTCGACGCCCCGGATTACGTGGCGGTGGATGCAGACGTGCAGGTCTTCAACGGCAACATCCAGCTGATCATCCGCCGCATCAGGCGGGCAGAGCCGGGGGAGTACGCCCCCGAGGACTACCTGCCGGTGTCGGAGCGGAGCCGGGAGGTGATGTTCCAGGAGCTGAAGGCGGCGGTGGCCTCGGTGAAGGACCCCTTCTACGCCGAGGTGCTGAAGAAGGTCTTCTTCACGGACGTGGAGTTCACCAAGCGCTTCTGCGCCCGGTCGGCCGCGAAGAGCGTGCACCACAGCTTCGTGGGGGGACTGCTGGAGCACACCCTCTCCGTCACGAAGCTCTGCGACTACTACTGCAGCGCCTACCCGATCCTGAACCGGGACCTGCTGATCACGGCGGCCCTCTGCCACGACATCGGCAAGGTGCAGGAGCTGTCGGCCTTCCCGGAGAACGAGTACACGGACGAGGGGCAGCTTCTGGGCCACATCGTGATGGGCTCGGAGATGCTGGCGAAAATCATCTCGGAGATCCCGGACTATCCGCCCAGAAAGGCGGCGGAGCTCCGGCACTGCATCCTGGCGCACCACGGGGAGTATGAGTTCGGTTCCCCGAAGAAGCCGGCCCTCATGGAGGCCATGGCCCTGAACATGGCGGACAACACGGACGCCAAAATGGAGATTTTCAAGGAGCTCCTGACCAACGCCGGAACCGCCGGCAACAACGGCTGGCTCGGGTTCCAGCGCTTCCTGGACAGCAACGTGCGGAGAGCGTCGGAGTGACGGGAGAAGAGAACATGTACCGGAAAAACGAAGAGATCGAGCTGGAAATCACAGATCTCGGCGCAGAGGGAGAGGGCATCGGTCGAACCGGTGCCTTCCTCTGGTTTGTGCGGGATGCGCTGCCGGGGGACTGGATCAGGGCCTCGGTCATGAAGGTGAAAAAGAACTACGGGTACGCCCGGCTCCAGGAGGTCCTTTCCCCCGGGGCGGACCGGGTGGCGGCGCCCTGCCCGGTAGCGAGGGCCTGCGGGGGATGCACGCTCCAGGCACTGTCCTACGGGGCCCAGCTTGTATTTAAGGAAAAGAAGGTGCGGGAAAACCTGCGGCGGATCGGCGGCTTTTCCCCGGAGCTGCTGGACCGGGTCCTTCGGCCGGTCATCGGCATGGAGGAGCCCTTCCGCTACCGGAACAAAGCCCAGTTTCCGGTGGGGAGCGGGAAGGACGGGAAGCCCGTGGCCGGCTTTTACGCCGGGCACACCCACAGCATCATCCCCTGCGGGGACTGCCTGCTGGGCGTCGCGGAAAACAGGGAGATTCTGGACACGGTCCTTCACTGGATGGAGGAGGCGCGCGTCGCGCCCTACCGCGAGGAGGACGGCAGCGGCGCTGTCAGGCACGTGCTGACCAGGAAGGGCTTCTCCAGCGGGGAGATCATGGTCTGCCTCGTCACCAGCGGGGAGAAAATCCGGCCCGCGGCGCTCGAGTCCCTGGCGCAGCGCCTCATGGCGCTTCCGGGGGTGGTCACGGTGGTGCAGAACCTGAACCCGGACCGGACCAACGTGATCCTCGGGAGGGAAACCCGGATTCTGGCGGGCCCGGGCGTTATCACCGACACCATCGGCGGCGTCTCCTTTGAGATCTCCGCCCAGTCCTTCTACCAGGTAAACCCCGTCCAGACGGAGAAGCTGTACGGGAAGGCCCTGGAATACGCGGGGCTCACCGGCAGCGAGACGGTCTGGGACCTGTACTGCGGCATCGGCACCATCTCCCTCTTCCTCGCCCGGGGGGCGAAGCAGGTGCGGGGGGTGGAGATCGTGCCCCAGGCCATCGACGACGCCCGGCGGAACGCGGAGCGGAACGGGATCGGGAATGCGGAGTTCTTCGTGGGAAAGGCGGAGGAGGTCCTGCCGGAGCAGTACGGAAAAACCGGGGAAGCGGCGGATGTGATCGTGGTGGATCCGCCCCGGAAGGGCTGCGACAGCAGGTGCCTTGAGACCATGCTCGCCATGGCGCCGGAGCGGATCGTCTACGTGAGCTGCGACTCCGCCACCCTGGCCCGGGACCTGAAGATCCTGACCGGGGACGGGAGATACGAGCTGAAGGCGGCGCAGCCGGTGGATATGTTCCCGATGACGGCCCATGTGGAGACGGTTTGCCTTTTGTCCCAACGCAAGCCGGACACGACAATTGAAGTGGATCTGGATATCTCAGAGCTTGAAGTATCCAGTGCGGAAACCAAGGCAACCTATGAAGAAATCAAGTCCTACGTGTTGAAAAAATTCGGGCTGAAGGTGTCAAACCTTTATATCGCCCAGGTCAAAAGAGAATGCGGAATTGTGGAGAGGATCAATTATAATCTTCCGAAGACGGAGGGGAACAGAGTTCCTCAGTGTCCGGAGGATAAGAGAAAAGGCAGACATCTATGAGGCGGTTAAGCATGCATTCCCGGATGTTCTTACTGAAGAGAAACAATATAAGAAACTCTCAAACCTTCTCCAAAAAATGAAAAAAGAGGGAATAGTGGATGTCCGCGGCAGTGCAGTTCACGCAGAATGGTTCCTTATCCAGTAGATTTAGTCAAGGAAGTCAGTTTTTAGTCAAGGAATTAGTCAAAGAAAAGTGGTTGTGAAGTCAAGAAGGATCCCAGAAAGCTTGTATTTCTGGGATCCTTCTTGACTAAAAAAGGGTGCAGGATTTTAAAAATTAGTTAAAGCTTAGTCCTTGCGATACCAATCTGTCTCGTAGCCGTCGGCGCGGAGTAGGATATCTGGCAACCAGTCCGGAGATCTGCCCATTTGTTTACAGATCACATCTAGGTCAACATCAGGGCTGCATTCGATGATCAGCTCATCATGAACGTGGCCGACAATGAAGCAATGCCGGAGGGTCTTCATGGTATAGCAGAGGATGTCGCGGCTGACAGCCTGTACGATGTTCTCCACGAACTTCGGACCATAGGATTCGATGCGTTCCCACTTCTTTGTGGATCCGACTCCTTCGTAAGTGACGGATTCGCCGCCATACTGGTTTTCTCCGATACGGGGTTTCACGTAGGACAGCAGGCGGCCTGACGGGAGCTTGATGAAGAGCATACCGCTTTTATAAAAGAAGCGTATTCCGCGTACTTCCGTCTGGATGCGCTGCGTGATAGTGGTTTTGACGGCATGGTCGATGTCCCACCAGAAGGCGGTGATCATCGGGTTGGAGTTCCGCCAGGAGTTGACCAACGGCTGCAGTTCTTCTTCGGTCAAGCCCATTTCCAAGGCTCCCATTGACTTCAGAGCACCAACGCTCCCGCCATAACCGAGAGCCAATTCAGCGATCTTACCTTTTTGACGGAGATGGCCGTTGATACCGTGTTTTTCGACCGGAACGCCGAACATCTGGCTGGCAGAGGCACAGTAGATATCTTTCCCTTCCGCAAATACCTTGGAGCGCCAGGTCTCACCGGCAAGGTAGGCCAGCACTCTGGCTTCAATGGCGGAGAAGTCGCTGACAATGAACTTATATCCGGGACGGGGCACGAAAGCTGTTCGGATCAGCTGTGACAGCGTGTCCGGGATATCATCATAGAGCAGCTGCAGGGTATCATAATCACCGGCTTTTACAATGATTCTGGCATCCGCAAGATCCGGCATGTGGTTCTGCGGAAGGTTCTGCAACTGGATCAGTCTGCCTGCCCACCTGCCGGAGCGGTTGGCTCCGTAGAACTGAAACATACCATGAGCTCTACCGTCCCTGCAGACAGCATTCTGCATGGCCTGATACTTCTTAACCGATGATTTTGCAAGCTGCAGGCGGAGTCGGAGGGCTTCTTCTACTTGGCCGTCAGTATCATCGATCAGCTTTGCCACATCCTTCTTTCCGAGGGATTCTGCTTCTATACCGTTTTCAGAGAGCCAGGCTTTCATCTGCATCACGCTGTTCGGGTTCTCTACACCGGTGATATCCTGCATGGTTTCGGAGAGGGCAGTCTTTGAGCGTTCATCAAAGGTGATGGCGTTCTCCACCACATCCATATCCAGGGCGATACCTCTGTCGTTGATCTCCTGATCGAGATGATATTCATCCCAGATGAAGTCCGGGACAGGGTATTTCGACAGGCGCTTCTGTATCGCCATCTCGACTTCCACATCGCGCTGATTGTATTTCTTAAAGAGTTCCCATTTCTCAGGAGCATGCTCCGGAAGATTCCGGGTGCGACCGCCGTTTGCCTTGGTAGGTTTGCAGGGAGTACAGAAGTAACGGATCAGGTCTTTGCCTTCCTTCAGCTTCTGATCCTGCAGCTTCAGGACGGCTCCGACACCTTCCAGTGAGAGCGGAAGTCCCATATAGGCTGACCAGATCATGGTGCATTTCCAGGATGCCGGATTCAGGTACTGACCGGCGGGATCTTCCGGGATACTGTAGCCGGTGAAGTATTCCGGACGATGCTTCTTCAGCCAGTTGGAGAGACAGATGCGTTCAAAGGAAGCGTTGAAAGCACACTTGGTTACATTCTCATCAGATAATGCTATGAGGATCTCATCGGGAATGGAGTCGCCGCAGGCAAGATCATATACCTTGACGGGTCCGCCATCCGCTGAGACTCCGAAGAGCAGTATCTCAAATTCATCAGACTCAGCGTACTTGTAAGCACCACACTTGGTGATGTTCACGTCGCTGTAAGTCTCTAAGTCGATTGACATTTCTTTCATCATTATTGTCCTTTCCATGAAAAGAGAAGCGGCAGATCATACCTGCCGCCTCCCGTCTGTTTAACGTCTGTCTTCCAGCATCCTCTGGTATCTGAGCTCTGCTTCTTTGCGTTCCAGCTCATCCTTTTCTTTCTTGCGTAAATACTCTTCACGATCCTGCGTTTTTGCCTGAATCATGAACTTGATCCCGAAGATCAGTCCCACAAGGAAGGTCACGAGAAGACCTAAGCATATG
>Ga0256404_1002523_pt1 | contig 40348 bp, 25 predicted proteins | sample RumenRJG_01DNA_FD_185990 | JGI IMG/M metagenome (GOLD analysis project Ga0256404, IMG submission 185990) | Bovine rumen microbial communities from Lethbridge, Alberta, Canada - RJG_01 | ecosystem: Host-associated > Mammals > Digestive system > Stomach > Rumen | place: Canada: Alberta | collected...
AGGAAAGGCGCTATTAGAACGAATGAGCCCGGTACAAAGCCGGGCTCACTGTTATTAGGAACTTATCGACGTTGGATGTAACGTCTGATGTGTTACTTGATGACCTTCACGACCTTCTGCGTACCGTTGGCATACTTCGTAACGACGATATTCAGGCCTTTGACGGCCGTCTTGCTGGCCACGCCGGCAGGAGTGTAGTACATAGTGGAAACCGCCTTTACAGCGGCGTTCTCGACACCCTTCACAGCGGTCAAAACAGGCGTGTCGGCCCCGTCGATGGAAATGCCGTATTCAGCTGCATAGCCACCGAGGAAATACTGGTAGAGCTTGGCCTGCTTGTCATTGAGTACCTCAACGTTGAGCCAGTTGCCCTGGGTTGTCATTTCTCTGGATAACGTCGTGTTGGCGGCCTTGGTATAGACGGTGGTCAGCGTATTGTCGCTGCCAATCTCCGCGATGGTGAAGCCGTCAAGATAGGTGGGTGTGGAGTTGTTGCCATAGACGATGAATTTGCGGCTGCCAAGCACGAAGATGTCGCCGCCGTTGCAGACACCATTGTTAGGCGTGCGGTCCTCCGGGCTGTAGAGCTGCTCGGAGCTTACCTGGCCGTCCTCAAAGGTGAAGTCTGTGAGAGCAGTACTGCGGTTGACGTAGAGATAATGGTCGGTGCCGTCGGCAGCTTTGTAGTAGTTGTATGTGGCCCATGTCCCCGCTCCAATTTTGTTGTCCGGGTCCCAGACATGGCTGGTTTCTACGGTCGGTTCATCGCCGCCACTGAAAGTAAAGCAAGGAATACCTATGTTCTCGATGTCTTCTGCAGCACCGCTTGCTAAAAGCGTAGCGCCTTCTGAGCCAAAGACATTGCCTTTCGCCTTACCGAGGAAGTCGCAACGGCCTATCACATATTCCACTTCGTTGGTCGTTACTTTCTTCGTGAGGTCTGCACTGATAAGAGTGAAGGTAGTTTTCTTACCTTTAGGGTTGCTGCCAGCGAAGCCCCAGTTGCCAACAATGGCGTTACCGGCCTCGTCGTGGCCTGTAGCCTGATTGTCACCTATTTCAACCTGGCCCCACTCTGAGTTATTGGCGAGACTGAAAACGCGCAACTGCTGTGCGGAACGGTCTACCAAATAGAACTTGTCGCCATAACCATAGCCCGTACGGCTATAAGCCTTGGCGTAGTTTGAAATTTGACTTACATGCAGTGAGTCGAGTAAGGTAACCTTGACGTCGGTTTGTGCGCTGGCTGTCATAGCTGCAGCCATCATAGCAGTTAGAAGTAAACCTTTTTTCATAAGCCTAAATAGTTTAAGGAATTAATGATAATGTTACGTTTATGTGTTGCAAAGATAAGTAACTTATTTAGAAACGCCAACGTATTTTGGTTAAATTTTTGTAAGTTAACACGAACTTAATGATTTAATGCATTGTCGTGCATTACCGCATAGGCATCGCGGTAAGAAATGTCCGCCTATTTCATAAGTTCAAAGAAGAAAATCGTCTTCCCGGTTTCTGAGCCGGGAAGACGATGATATCGGGTTAACGGCTACGGTTATGGCTTGACCACCTTCTTGGCAGGAAGCTGATTAACCTTGACCATGTAGACACCACAGCCGAGCTGAGAGGCGTCGACCACAGCCGAATGACCGCGGGCCACGAGGGCGCCGTTGACAGCATAGACCTTGACGTCGGTCACGGTCTCGGGAGCCGTCACGTAGAGGTTGTCGCCTTCGAAGCGCACCTGGAGCTCGCTCTCGGTCGTCTCGACATTGTCGATACTTGACGGCGTACCGTTGCCCTTGACGACAGTCAGCGACTTAGCGGCAGGCGTGATGGTCTCATTATCTTCTGTCGGAATGGCGAATACGCCTAAGCGGTTGCCCGTGCAGACGAGGTTGCCGGCATAGTCGAAGTTCATCTCATAGATGTAGCCGGAAGCATTGGCCACGCCCGAGGTGTAAGAGCCGCGATGCTTGAGCGTAGGCACGGAGTCGGACGTCCAGCTCAGGTCGAAGAACTGCAGCACGCCCTTGCTGTCGTTGATTACGAGCATCTTGCCGTCGTTGCTCACGGCAAAGCCTGCGCCACCCGTAGCGTTGAACAAGTCAACGTTTTCGGTAGTACCGCTGTTGAACGTGATGTTGCCATTGCGTGTGACATAAACCAGCGAAGGAACGGCCTTGGTGTTGTTGCCGCTGCCACGTATCTGCGATACCCAAGCGCCACCATCACGACCGGGAACGATATGCTCGTTGCCATTGACCATGTGATTGCCGATGCCTAAGGTGTAGGACGGTGCTTTATTCCACTCATTGAGCAGAGAGCCGTCGGCCTGACCGATGTTGTAGACGCAGACCTCGTTTCCCGGTGTCCAGTCCTCATTGGTGATGAAGACCTTGGTGTCGGCCCCGGTACCGTCGAAGGCAATGCCTACGGCCGATGAGCCTACTGATACACCGTCATTGGTGAACAGTCCGTTCTTGTCTCTCGTTCCCACAAAGAACTGCTGGTATTCATAACCCGTATCTGCAAGTTTGGCGGGATCGGCGATATACACGCCCGAAGCACCATCCGACCACTCGGTCATCCACAGCTTGCCCTCCGGGTCGGCTGCCATACGGTAGTTGCTGGCCGGCGAGGTATAGCCGCGATACGGCGTGTCGTTGACGCGGTTGAAGTTCTGGTCGTAAGCGTAGATACCATTAGAGGTGCTCGTACGGGAGACGCGGTTGTTGATGTAGATGTAGCCGAAGTAAGGAGACTCCGGAGCCTTGATGACAGCGTTGCCGCTGACGAAGCCGCTATAGGCCTTGCTGTCGGCATACAGCTTGGTCACGTTGGTCACGGCCTCACCGCGGACGCGTACCGACCAGTTGAGCGTCACATTATCGGCGCCAGGAAGCTGATCCTGGGTCAGGGTGATGGAGTTCTCGCCCTCCTTGACTTCCATAGGCGTGCTGCCTACCTCATTGCCAGAGGCATCGGTGAAGATGAGGTCAGCATCGGTGGCATTCTCGTTGGCCTTGAACGTGAAGGTGTAAGCGCCATCGTCGCCGCGTGTACTCTTCAAGTCGTAAGCATAGATATTCTTGACAACGGGCTGGGTCACACCTTCAGAGGTGAAGGCCGTCAGCGTGGTGCCATGGAGCAGATAGAGCGTGATGCCGTTGGCATTGGCCTTGGCGCCGGCTGCCATTGCCGTCGTAGCGTCAGCCTCGGCAAGCGTCGTCGTGTCAGTCTTTACGAGTGTAGCAGAGTCGAGTCCGTTGGTGATGTCGTACAGACGGACGCCGGCCACCTTGTCATTGTCAACGAACGGGGTGACCATGAACTGGTGCTTGGCATACTTGAAGAACTGAATGCCCTGTGCGGCAACGTCCGAGGCTTCCTCTGTGCACTTGCCCACGACGGAGGCATCGGTGTTCTGCGCACCCTCGCCCATTGTAAACTCCAGCGGCATGCCTGCCTCACCATCGATGACGTAGTTGTCGTCGGTGCGTGGCGATACGGCTATCTGCATGGCCTTGCCCTGTTGCTTCTCGCCAAATGTCGTGCCCTTTGAGGAGCCACGATAGGCGGTCGAAGAGAGCTGGCCGTCGGCAACATTCATTATCAGGAAACGCACGGCCTTGCTTGAGCCCGACGTAACGGCGGTGGTGATAACCTGACACTCGTCTGACGTGCCGTTGACAGCCAGGCCCTGGCCCATGTCGGCGCGGTAGAAGTTGCAGGAGCTCTGTGTGGTGAACCAAGCCTTTGGAACGGTGTCGAGCGATTCCCAGATGTAATAGCGCAGCACGCCACGCGTGTAGCCGGAGTCAACCTGTTGAGCGCTGAACTGCGAACGAACGCTGTTGACGCCGACCAACTTTCCATCAGCCGTGAAGGCAATGTCGTTGAGGCTTGAGTAGAAGCCCTTGTCGCCGTCTGCGCCAGTGGTGATGCCCTCGGTGGAAATCTCTTTCTCCACCGTGCGCGACGTATTATTAATAAGGTAGAGGTGCGGGGTGCCGGTGTCATTGGTCAGCACAACCGTAGAGTCGCCGCGGACGAGCATGCGCTTCAGCGTACCCGTGATGTCTACCTTGCCGGAGGTCTGCGTAAGGGTGAGCTGTGTGGGCGCGAGCGTCATACCGTCGATGACCGGCTCGTCGTAGTTGTGGTAAAGCACCACAGGTGCCACGTAGTCGGTGGCCTCAACATGCAGTTTAGCATAGGAGGTCTCATTGGCCTTCACCTCAACCGTCATGTCGTCGTCGCCAAACAGAGGCTTGTAGCCGTCTTTCTCCACCTGGAAGGTGTACTTGCCCGGCTCCAGACCGCTGAATACGAACACGCCGTTGTAGAGCGTATCCACCTGATAGGTCTGCACGACCTTGCCGTCTTTCAGCAGGTTGACCTTGGCGCCATTGATAGGCTTCCACTGGTCATCGGTTCCGGGAGCATAGTGATAGAGGCTGTTGGTCATCTTCTCGTGCAGGTCCTTCACGGTACCCATGATGTAGCCTGTGGTCTCCGGTTTGAGTCCAAAATAGGCGCAAACGCCGCGTGCCACGCGCACGCCCTCCTGACCGCACCAGTCCTTGTTGAGCGCCCGGTGGCGCGCAGGCTGGTAGGTATGGAAGTAGCCCTCGAGCAGGAAACCCGGTGTGGCATGCTTCAGTACGCCTAAGTAGCCGGTGTAGTTGCCATAGGTGCCGTGACGCGTAGACGAACTTCCGTAGAACGAGATGTCGCCGCGCAGGTTGGGGTTGTTCTTGCCGTAGTAGCTCTGCGGGTCGATGCCGTCTTCCCAGTGGTATGTCCAGTTGGCGTTGGCCATATCCCGGCTGCCGGCCACATAGGCACTGTCGTCAGTACCGCGGAAGAGATAGAGCGGATAGTTGGTGCTGCTGCCCTCACTGGCTGAGTTGGAATGGATGGAAATGAACATATCCATGTTGTTGGCATCCACCTCCTCGCAGATTTCCGACAGCGAGCGGTTGTATTTATCCTCGTCGGCCGCACCTTTCACGTAGGGATACGGACCGTTTTGTGTGCGCGAATACATGATGTTGCTGTGCTTCACGCCCATGCGCTCGAGCGCGCGGCCCAGTTCGAGACACTTCCACAGGTTGGTGTTCGACTCATAGAAGCCGCAGGTGTCGGGGCGCCCGTTATCCAATGCGGGATAGGGAATGGTAGCCATTGGTCGGTCGTTGGGTCCCCATGATCCATGACCGGGATTGATATAAATACGCAGTTGGTCAGCCGACTTGGTCTGTGCCAATGCATTGCCTGATGACAATGACATCGCTGCCATTGCCGCACATAGTAGTAAGAGTCTTCTCATGGTCGTGGCTATTTAGAAACGTGAATGATGTAAGCCTTGCCCTCAGGAGAGGTAAAGGCAATCTTGCCAGCCTGCTGCGCAGGTTTCGGATACTGGGCAATCACCGAGTCATCGGTGAGCGCCTGCCGCTTTCCGTCAAGCGTAACGGCAATGATGGAGGAGGAGAGAATCACCTCGCCGTCATCTTTGTCGTTCATACCCACGACGATGTTGTCGTCATACCATTTGGGAGCCCTCAGCTGACCGAGGCTCTTGATGTTCTTGCCGTTGAGGTCGCAGACGAAGGCGCCTACGCCACACACATAGTATAATACATTCTGCCCATTAGGCGATAGCGACGGCCAGATGTAGCTGTATTGCTTTCCATTGGGCGAGAAGGTCTTTGCCTTTCCGCCTTTGGTCAGCATCAGTTGGCGGTTGTTGATGCTCAGCGTCGGCAGAGCCTGTACCTTGACGCCGTTGAACGACTTGGCACTTGCCTTGCCATTGTTCACCACCGTCGCCTCGTTGTTGCTCAGGCGCACGCCTTGCAGGTTGCGCGTCGGTGCCTGCAGCACTTGTTTGCTGCCCGTCGTCAGGTCAATGGTGTTGAGCGAGGTCTCGCGCAGGTGCTGCGGCGAGTAGGTCGACTCCCTGTACACCACCGTCTTGCCGTCGGCGGCAAAGCGGGCATCATAACCCGAGCCGCTGCCATTGGTCAGCTCAACGGTCTTGCCTGAGGTCAAGTCGAAACTTTTCAGTCCGTGATACGTACCAGTGGTCAACAACAGACGGTTGCCATCCGGACTGATGTCTGCAACCATCTCACTGCCATTGGGCAATGCCACCTGCTCAACCTGCTGCACGGTCAATACCTGCGCAAACGCTGAGAACGGCAGAAACATTGCCAACATAAGTAAAGGTTTCCTCATAATACGTTCGTTTATATTAAATTGTTTAGAAAAAGAAGTCTCAGTTAAGGATAGAACTCTGTGTAAAGCAATGCCCAAAAATAAGCAAAATACATGACAAAAGCAAGGAAATCGCCTATTAATTAAGATAATTTAGTAATACCATGAGGAGGCATCCCGCTTGGCGATAACATCCGACGGAGCTCCCAATAGCGACGATGCCGGAGCCTCAAGCAGCCGCAGCGCCGATTTGGGGGCATAATTTTTGTTAATTAACAGGTATGCGGCTTTAATTATAAAATGTTTTTGTAACTTTGGCCGGTTAATAAACCATGCGGGATGTTAAGACGGCATCCTTGGCCATTGACTTAAATCTACGTATTATGACGCTTATGCAAATGAAAAGACTTAAAGCACTGAAGGCATTTACTGTTGCTGTCGGTACTGCCTTGTTGGCGGCCTGCGGTGGCAACGAGGACATATTGCCGGAGCAAAGCGAGAAAAACTTGCCTGCCAATTCAAACAGTTCAACGACAACGGTGAGTGTCACCCCCGTTATTCCCCCGAAGGATTTCCGCGCGGTGTGGATTGCGACGGTCGACCGCATCGACTGGCCCAACAGCTATGGCTCGACATCAACAAGGATCGCGAGTCAGAAAACCTATTATGAGCGTTACCTCGACACCTTGCAGGCCAATCATATCAATGCGGTGATGTTCCAAGTCAGGCCGATGGCCGATGCGTTCTATGCCTCTCCCTATGAGCCTTGGTCGAAGTACCTCAGCGGTAGGCGCGGCACTAATCCGGGTTGGGAGCCCCTGCCGTGGCTCATCAGCGAGACCCATAAGCGCGGCATCCAGTTCCATGCCTGGATCAACCCTTACCGCATCGCTGTCCGTTCGAGTAGCTCAGCAAGTTACCCCACATTGGAAAGCACCATCCCCGCAGAGTGGACCAAAGATTATAATAAGGTACGCATCTACAACCCTGCACTGCCTGAGGTGAGGCAGCGCATTGCCGACATCATCGCTGACCTGCTGCAGAAATTCGACGTCGACGGTATCCACTTTGACGATTATTTCTATCCGTCGCTCCAACCAGGCGAGTCGATGAACGATGCGACTGAATACGCTACCTACGGCAAAGGCATGGGGCTGGCCAACTTCCGCAGGGCTAATGTCGACTCGATGGTCATCAAGGTGCAGCAAACCATTCGCTCGATTAAGCCCAACTGCCTGTTCTCGGTGTCGCCGCAGGGCAACTACGACAATGACTATAGCGTAATGTATTGTGACGTGAAGAAATGGTCAAAGAACGGATGGATTGATGTCCTGATTCCGCAAATCTATTGGAGCACAGAGACATACTTCTCGCCACGTCTGAAGATTTTCTCCGACCTCACCGTCGACTCCAAGCTCATGGTCGGCTATGGTCTCTACCGGTTCAGCGGCACGGCAACCGACCCCTACTACCAGACGAGCGACGATCTGAAGAAGCAGTTCGATATAGCTTACGCCTACAGCAAGGTGAAGGGTTCCATCCTCTACAGTGCCAAATGGATGCTGAGCAATCCGGTCAAGACGAACGCGGTCATCAAGGAGCAGTTCAATACGCTGGAGTTGCCGCCCTATCTCGGCCATGAGCCTATGGTGCAGCCTGCGGCTCCGCAAAACGTAAAGGCCGACGGATTGGTGCTGTCGTGGAATGCAGTGAGCAACTGCTACTATGCAGTTTATCGCAGCAATGGCGATGGCGAGCAGGCCACGCTGGTGAGCATCACTTATGACACCACGGCCACCGTACCCGAAAACGGCGATTACTTTGTTACGGCAGTCACCAAGGGCCTCAATGCCGAAAGCAATATCTCTACAATCGTCAATTGCGATAAGGAAAAGTCCGGCATCAGAAATATTACGATGTAAGCAAAGGCCCCTAAAGCCCCTCCCCATCCTTTCCCCGAAGCGGAGCGGGCAAGACCTCTCGGAAGTGGTGTTGTGGGCTGCATGGAGTCTGCTATCCTCCGCAAACGAACAATCCCCAAGCGCAACAACATGCGCTTGGGGATTGGTGTTCAAATGAACTACTGCTATTGCAGATTAATGGAGTCGAGCAGCTTAGCGAAGTCGGCCGGTGAGATAATCTTGGGAGAGGAGGGAAAATGCTTAAGATTACCTGTAACAAGAAATGAGTCTTCAATAGATAATGACACTTCGTAGAAGACACGGTCGTCTTCATCTGGCATCTTTATCTTTGATGTTACTGGAGCTTTATTGATACCGAATGTTCGGAAGTAGTTAACTATTCTGTCAATGATGTTATTATCCAGATGGAACTTCTTTCTTCTCAGCACTGCATCATATTCTTTCAGAATGTCGTTATTGAGCACGGGAACGACTTTCCCTTCTAAAACCGCCTTTAGTACTTTGACGGTAGATGAGTCCCGATGCTTGGTGATAAGTGCCGAGACAACTACATTCGTATCAATTACCGCATAAATCATTTTGCCATCTTTCTTGTTGCTTTGATCTCGCGGTTGATGTCGTCTAACGAAAGTTCATTGTCTTCATTGACTTCAGCCTGCATTCTCGCGGCCTGGAAAGCATTGAGTGCTTCTTGCCTTACCTCGGCGCGTTCAGTAGCATCATCAGTAGCGGAGATGACGAACGGAATACTACGACTCCTGATTACTTGGTTTACGAAAATATTGATAGCCGTATTAGCGCTCATGCCAAATTGCTGACAGAGCTGGTCAAACTGTTTCTTGACATTAGAGTCCATGCGGACAGTCATTGCTAATTGTGCCATAATCTGAGTGCTTAATGATGGCACTATGCCATCTGTTTGTATCTGTTATGGTGGCAAATATACTATTTATTCTTCAATCCGCCAAATATTCCGGTGATATTTTCGTTCCTTGTTTACTTATCGTTAGGGCGGGCAGGGGGAATATCCTTCTGACTAATAACTTGTATTGGTACTGCTCCCTATCATCGCGCGGCCAAATGACTGGACTTCCGGACTTCCTGACTTCTGGACTTCCGGACTTCCGGACTTCCGGACTTCCTGACTTCCTGACTTCCGGACTTCCGGACTTCCGGACTTCCGGACTTCTGGACTTCTGGACTTCCGGACTTCCGGACTTCCGGACTTCTGGACTTCTGGACTTCCGGACTTCAAACTATTCTTCCTTCTTCTCTTCAAAGTGTATGCTCTCCATGAACCGCTTGATGACCTCGGGCTTGCCGGTGTGCTTGCCGTCGTCCTCCGAGATTTTACACGTATCGTTGTAGAACGGCCACGACTCGGTGATCTTCGCGGCGGTGAGCTTGATGACCGTGTTCATCGGGCGGATGTGGGGGAAGTCGTTGGTGAAATGGGTGCCGATACCGAACGACGGTTGGCAGACCTTCGAAGCGTACTGCTGTATCTCGATGGCCTCGTCGGTGGTGAGGGCGTTGGAGAAGATCACCTGTTTGGAGCGGCTGTCGATGTTGAGCGACTTGTATTTCTCGCAGATCTTCCGCAGTTCCTCGCGGTTGTCGCCACTGTCGACGCGCAGTCCTTTGAACAGGTTGGCGAAGTCCTCGGAGAAGTTGAGCGCGAAGATATCCCACCCGAACGAGTCGTAGAGGTAGGTGCCGAGGGCGCCGTTGAACGTGTGGCGCCAGGCGTTCATCGCGATGTGGTTGGCCATCTGCGGCCCGTACATGCCGCCGATGGCGCAGATGAACTCGTGGGCCATGGTGCCGACGGGCGTGAGGTTGTATTTCATGGCGAGGTAGACGTTGCTCGTTCCGACGAAGTGCCCCTTCCAGTCGGCGCGTGACTGCTGGCAGTCGCGGAAGGCCCTGACGATGGTGTCCTCGGCTTTGAACGAGGCGCGGCGGCGGGTACCGAAGTCGGAGAACACGCAGCCGGCAGAGAGCAGTTTCTCGCCCTTGGCGAATGTGCGGTTGTAGTAGTCATCGTAGTCGAACAGCTTGTCCTGACCTGTGACGATGTAGTACAGCTCGGAGACGATGGCCAGCACCTTCACCTCGAGCAGAATGGTGTCGCTCCAGTTGCCCTCGAAGGCAATGTGGAGATGGCCCTCAGCGTCCTGCTCCACGCGCGCCCACTCCGAGCGGTAGCGGAAGCCCTTGAGGTAGGTGAAGAACCATGCGGGCATGTAGCTGCATTTGCGGCGCATGAACGCGATCTCCTCATCGGTGATGACGACGTTCTCGAGCATCTTGATCTGTTCCTTCACCAGGTCGGCGAAGCCCTGGGGGTAGACGGTGTCGTTGCGGTCGACGAAGGTGTATTTGACTTCGGCGCGCGGGTAGTTGTCGATGACGGCGCAGCACATCGAGAACTTATACAGGTCGTCGTCGGTGAAATGGTTGATAATCTGTCGCATGTCTAATGATGATTTATTGGTTGCAAAGTTAATACATTTGTGTAACAATCACCGGGTTTTGGGCGGAAAATAATGAAATGGGAGGGTGCGCCATGACGGTCCTGCGGTGGTACAGGGGCCGTTCTCCCGAGATTGCTCTTGTGGCCGTATTGCTCTGGTGGCCGTATTGCTCTGGTGGCCGTATTGCTCTGGTGTCAGTGTAGTGGCCGGCCTGGTGCCGGCCACCAGCCGCCGGTATTGACGGGGGCTGCCATACCAAGGACTGCCATACCAAGGGCTGGTGGCCGGCACCAGGCCGGCCACTACACTGACACCGGGGGATATAAAGAACATAAAAGATTTTATTGCAAATGTTTGCGTATTCCAAATATTCTTGCTAACTTTGCATCGTTCAGTGGAATGAGGGGCTCCGAGAGAGTTCCTCATTTTTTTATAACAACGTATATGATAGACAAAAACGTCGTAAAGAAATTAGTCGATGAGTGGCTTCAGGACAAGGAATATTTCCTTGTTGACCTCACCGTGAGCCCTGACGACAAGATTACCGTAGAGATTGACCACGCCGACGGCGTATGGATTGAGGACTGCGCCAAGCTGAGCCAGTACATCGAAGACCATCTCAACCGTGACGAGGAAGACTATGAGCTCGAGGTCGGTTCCGCCGGATTGGGCCAGCCGTTCAAGGTAGCCCGCCAGTACGAGATCTTCGTCGGTGAGCCCGTCGAGGTGCTCGATGCCGAAGGCAAAAAGGTGCGCGGCATACTGAAGAGCGTCGACGGCCGCGACTTCACCGTCACCGTCAACGAGAAGGTGAAGGTTGAGGGCAAGAAGCGCCCCGTGAAGATGGATGTCGACCACCAGTTTAATATGGACAATGTAAAATACACGAAATATTTAATCAGTATCAAATAAAAGCTATGGCAGCAATAAAGAAAGATGACGAGCAGGTGAGCATGATCAGCTCATTCCGTGAGTTTCAGGATACCAAGCATATCGACCGCACCACATTGGTGAGCGTGCTCGAGGAGAGTTTCCGCAATGTTTTGGCTAAGATCTATGGCACCGATGAGAACATCGACGTCATCGTCAACCCCGACAAGGGCGACTTCGAGATTTACCGCAACCGTGTGGTGGTCAACGACGGCGAGGTGGCCGACCAGAACAAGGAAATCAGTCTGAGCGACGCCCGCAAGATTGAGGACGACTATGAGGTCGGCGAGGAAGTGTCGGAGCGTGTCAACTTCGCCAAGTTCGGCCGCCGCGCCATCCTCACCCTGCGCCAGACGCTGGCCAGCAAGATTCTCGAACTGGAGCACGACGCCCTGTACAATAAATACAAGGACCGCGTGGGCCAGGTCATCTCGGCCGAGGTCTATCAGGTGTGGAAGCGCGAGGTGCTGCTCGTCGACGACGACAACAACGAGCTCATCCTGCCCAAGAGCGAGCAGATTCCTGCCGACCAGTACCGCAAGGGTGAGACCGTCAGGGCTGTCATAGAGCGTGTCGACAACGAGAACAACAATCCTAAGATTATCCTCTCGCGCACCAGTCCCACCTTCCTTCAGCGTCTGCTGGAGCAGGAGGTGCCTGAGATTGCCGACGGCCTCATCGCCATCAAGAAGATTGCACGTATGCCCGGCGAGCGCGCCAAGGTAGCCGTTGAGAGCTATGACGACCGCATCGATCCCGTGGGCGCCTGCGTAGGTGTGCATGGCAGCCGTGTGCATGGCATCGTCAGAGAGCTCTGCAACGAGAACATCGACGTCATCAACTGGACCGCCAACACCCGTCTGTTCATCCAGCGCGCACTGAGCCCCGCTCAGGTCAGCGACATCAAGCTCGACGAGGAGAACAAGAAGGCTGACGTCTATCTGCAGCCCGACCAAGTGAGCCTCGCCATCGGCCGTGGCGGACTCAACATCAAGCTCGCCTCCATGCTCACCGAGTACACCATCGACGTCTACCGTGTGGTCGACGACAACGGCAACGGCAACAGCGAGGACGACGACGTCTACCTCGATCAGTTCAACGACGAGATTGACCAGTGGATCATCGACGCCATCAAGGGCATCGGTCTGCAGACGGCCAAGGAGGTGCTCAATGCACCCCGTGAGATGCTCGTCGAGAAGGCCGACCTCGAGGAGGAGACCGTTGACCATGTGCTTGAGGTGCTGAGGAAGGAGTTTGAATAATACATAAACAATACATTTAAATAATCAATACAAGGCCAGTGCCCCATCCGGCAAGACCGCCGGACGGCACTGCACCCGAGGAACAGTTTTATATGAGCATCAGATTAAACAAAGCATTACGAGAATTGAACATAGGACTCCAAACGGCAGTTGGATTCCTACAAAAGAAGCCTCAGTTGGGCGAGGTGAAGGCCGACCCGAGCTTTAAGCTCAGCGACGACCAGTACCGTGCGCTCGTTGAGGCCTTCAAGCAGGATGCTGCCGTGCGCGAGAAGGCCGAGCAGCTATTCAGGAAGCCTACCAAGGAGAAGAAACCGGCGCAGAAGCGCCCCGAGCAGAAGGCACCGGATGCTTTGGGAGGCAGGCAGGTGTATACGCCGTTGGGCAAGATACAGCTCGACAAGCACGGCAATCCGGTGAAGCCTGTTGCCGCTGATGCTCCGTCTGCCCCCAATGGTCAGCTAACAGGGACTGCTGCCGTCGGTCCCCAGCAAGTGGCTCCGGCCGCTAAGCCCACTGAGCCCACAGCCGCCAAGCCTGCTGAGCCAAAGCCAGCACCGTCAACCGCACAGCCCGCATCTGCCGCTGCTTCGGTCAACACTCCAGCTGCTAAGCCAGCTGAGCCCGCTGTGAAGCCTGCAGAGCCTTCAGCTGCCAAGCCCGCTGAACCAGCCGCTAAGCCTGCTGAGTCAGCAGCCGCTAAGCCAGCCGAGTCCGCTCAGAATAAGCCGGCATCTGCTGCAACTGTTAACGCCAGCAAACCTGCTGAACCAGCCGCCAGCAAACCCGCTGAGCCCGCAGTCGCTAAGCCTGCGGAACCAGCTGTGAAGCCAGTTGAGCCTTCAGCCGCTAAGCCTGCCGAGGCCGTTGTTAAACCTGCCGCCGCTAAGCCTGCAGCACCAGCTGCTAAGCCCGCCGAGTCTGCTCAGCATAAGCCGGCATCGGCTGCCGCAGCCGCTAAGCCTGTTAACCAGAGCAAGCCCGTCAACCCGAGCCCTGCAAAGCCCGCCGAGATGCCAGCTGCCGTCAAGGTGGCCGAGGTGAGCAAGCCCGCTGAGCCTACCATCTTCCGCACCAAGACCGAGTCGCGCATCGACAACACGCCGAAGGTGACCGTGCTGGGTAAGATTGACCTCAGCTCAATCAACAGCAGCACCCGTCCGAAGAAAAAGTCGAAGTCGGAGCTGCGCCGTGAGCGTGAGAACCGCCAGCAGAACGCCAACGGTGGCAACAACGCCAACCGCGGCAAGCGCCAGCGCATCAATAGTAATAAGGTGGACATCAATGCCGCCGCCAATCAGGCTGCCAACAAGAACGGCAACGGCGGTGGAAAGAAGAAGAAAAACCGCAACCGCGCCCAGAAACCGTTGGAGGTGAACGACGAGGATGTGGCACGCCAGGTAAAGGAGACGTTGGCACGCCTCACCAGCAAGACGCAGAACAAGCGTGGCGCCAAGTACCGTAAGGAGAAGCGCGAGGCCGTGCAGGAGAAGCTCGACGCCGAGGCACGTCAGGAGAAGAAGGAGAGCAAGACGCTGAAGCTCACCGAGTTCGTGACCGTATCCGAGTTGGCTACGATGATGAACGTCTCGGTGACGCAGGTCATCTCCACGCTGATGAGCATCGGCATCATGGCCTCCATCAACCAGCGCCTCGATGCCGAGACCATCAACATGGTGGCCGAGGAGTTCGGCTTCAAGACCGAGTACGTCAGCGCTGAGGTGCAGGAAGCCGTGAGCGAGGAGGAAGATGACGAGAGCGACCTCGTACCGCGTGCGCCGATTGTGACCGTCATGGGTCATGTCGACCACGGTAAGACCTCGTTGCTCGACCATATCCGCAACACCAACGTCATCGCCGGTGAGGCCGGCGGCATCACGCAGCACATTGGTGCCTACAGCGTGACGCTGAAGAACGGCCGCAAGGTGACCTTCCTCGATACCCCGGGTCATGAGGCTTTCACTGCCATGCGTGCCCGCGGTGCGCAGGTCACCGATATCGCTATCATTATCATCGCCGCCGACGACTCGGTGATGCCTACCACCAAGGAGGCCATCGCCCACTGTCAGGCCGCAGGCGTGCCGATGGTGTTCGCCATCAATAAGATTGATAAGCCGGGAGCCAATCCCGACAAGATACGCGAGGATCTCGCCAACATGAACCTGCTCGTCGAGGAGTGGGGTGGTAAGTACCAGTGCCAGGAGATCAGCGCCAAGAAAGGCATCGGCGTCGACGACCTCATGGATAAGGTGCTGCTCGAGGCCGACATGCTCGAGCTCAAGGCCAACCCCAACCGTAAGGCTACGGGTACGGTCATCGAGTCGTCGCTCGACAAGGGCCGTGGCTACGTCTCTACGGTGCTCGTGAGCAACGGTACGCTCCACGTGGGCGACATCATGCTCGCCGGTACGTCGTGGGGCCGCGTCAAGGCTTTGTTCAATGAGCGTAACCAGCGCATCGACAACGTGAAGCCCGCTGAGCCCGCCATCGTGCTGGGTCTGAACGGAGCGCCTACCGCCGGTGATGCCTTCCACATCATCGACACCGAGCAGGAAGCCCGTGAGATTGCCAACAAGCGTGAGCAGCTCCAGCGTGAGCAGGGCCTGCGTACGCAGAAGCGCCTGACGCTCGGCGACATCTCTCACCGCATCGCCCGCGGCGAGTTCCATGAGCTCAACATCATCGTCAAGGGTGATACCGACGGTTCGGTTGAGGCTTTGTCCGACAGCTTCCTCAAGCTCAGCACCGAGAAGGTGCAGGTCAATGTCATCAGCAAGGCCGTGGGTCAGATTTCCGAGAACGACGTCATGCTCGCCAGCGCCTCCGATGCCATCATCGTAGGCTTCCAGGTGCGCCCGTCGGGTGAGGCCCGTAAGCTCGCCGACCGCGAGGGCGTTGAAATCAACACCTACTCCATCATCTACGACGCCATCGACGACATCAAGGCCGCCATGGTCGGCATGCTCGATAAGGTGAAGAAAGAGGTGGTCACCGGTGAGATTGAGGTCAAGCAGGTGTACAAGATTTCCAAGGTGGGTACCGTGGCCGGCGGTCTCGTCAACAGCGGCAAGGTGCACAGCAAGGACAAGGTGCATGTCGTGCGCGACGGCATCGTGGTGCATACCGCACCCATTGCGGCCCTCAAGCGCTACAAGGACGACGTCAAGGAGGTGGCCTCGGGCCTCGAGTGCGGTATCTCGCTGGTCAACTACAACGACATCCAGGCCGGCGACGTGCTGGAGACCTTCACCGAGATTGAGGTCGAACAGAAGTTATAACACCCGGTAACAATTGTGACTGATAAATTCAGGTGGCACGTCATTTGTTGTGTGTCACCTTGAATTGTTTATTAAATATGGAAATAAAGTTAGACAAGGAGAAGAACGCGTTTGTCAAGCAGGTCGCCGACCAGAAGTATGAATACGGCTTCACGACCAATGTGGAGACCGACGTCATACCGCGCGGCCTCAATGAGGACATCGTGCGTTTGATCTCGCATAAGAAAGGCGAGCCCGATTGGCTGCTCGACTTCCGCCTCAAGGCGTTCCGCTATTGGCAGACGCTGCCCGTGCCCACATGGGGCCACGTGCATGTGCCGCCAATCGACTTCCAGGCGATATCGTATTACGCCGACCCGATGGCGAAGAAACCGGTCAACAAGGAGATTGACCCCGAGTTGGAGAAGACCTTCGACAAGCTCGGCATCCCCCTGGAGGAGCGGCTGGCGCTCAGCGGCACCGCCGTCGACGCCATCATGGACTCGGTGTCGGTGAAGACCACGTTCAAGAAACAGCTGGCCGAGAAGGGCATCATCTTCTCGTCGATCGGTGAGGCTGTCAAGCAGCACCCCGACCTCGTGCGTCAGTATTTAGGCAGTGTGGTGCCTTACCGCGACAATTTCTCTGCGGCGCTCAACTCCGCCGTGTTCAGCGACGGTTCGTTCGTCTACATCCCTAAGGGCGTGCGCTGTCCGATGGAGCTCAGCAGCTACTTCCGCATCAACGCGCGCAACACCGGTCAGTTTGAGCGCACGCTCATCGTGGCCGACGACGACAGCTACGTGAGTTACCTCGAGGGCTGTACGGCGCCGATGCGCGACGAGAACCAGCTGCATGCCGCCGTGGTCGAGATTGTGGTGATGAACAACGCCGAGGTGAAATACTCCACCGTACAGAACTGGTACCCGGGCGACGAGCAGGGTAAGGGCGGCGTGCTCAACCTCGTGACGAAGCGCGGCGACTGCCGTGGCGTCAACTCGAAGCTCTCATGGACGCAGGTCGAGACCGGTTCGGCCATCACGTGGAAATATCCGTCGTGCATCCTGCGCGGCGACAACTCGCAGGCTGAGTTCTACAGCGTCGCCGTGACCAACCACTATCAGGAGGCCGACACGGGTACGAAGATGATCCACATGGGTAAGAACACCAAGTCGACCATCATCTCCAAGGGCATCTCCGCCGGACACTCGCAGAACTCCTATCGCGGTCTGGTGCGCGCTACGGCCAACGCCGACAACGCCCGCAACTACTCCTCGTGCGACTCGCTGCTCCTTGGTTCCGACTGCGGCGCCCACACCTTCCCCTACATGGACATCCACAACGACACCGCCGTCGTGGAGCATGAGGCCACCACTTCGAAGATTTCTGAGGACCAGCTGTTCTATTGCAACCAGCGTGGCATCCCCATGGAGGACGCCGTCGGCCTCATCGTCAACGGCTACGCCAAGGATGTCCTCAACAAGCTCCCCATGGAGTTCGCCGTCGAGGCGCAGAAACTCCTCAGCGTCTCGCTCGAAGGAACTGTTGGATAGCTTCTATAGCTTCTATAGTATCTATAGCATCTATAGCATCTATAGCATCTATAGCATCTATAGCATCTATAGTATCTATAGCATCTATAGCATCTATAGTATCTATAGCATCTATAGCTTCTATAACCCCTTAAAAACAACTTAAAGTTATGTTAGTAGTAAAGAATCTCCACGCCACTATTGCTGGCAAAGAAATATTGAAAGGCATTGACCTGACGGTCAACGACGGCGAGATACACGCCATCATGGGCCCCAACGGGTCGGGAAAGTCAACACTGAGCGCCGTGCTCACCGGTAACCCGCTCTATACCGTCACCGAGGGCGAGGCTTGGTTCAACGGCAAGAACCTGCTCGAGATGAAACCCGAGGACCGCGCCCGCGAGGGCCTCTTCCTCTCGTTCCAGTACCCCGTCGAGATCCCCGGCGTGTCGATGGTCAACTTCATGAAGGCCGCCGTCAACGCCAAGCGCCAGTACGAGGGCAAGGAACCGCTCAAGGCCGCCGAATTCATGAAGCTGATGAAAGAGAAGCGCGAGCTTGTCGAACTCGACCCGAAGCTCTCGCGTCGTAGCGTCAACGAGGGCTTCTCGGGCGGCGAGAAGAAGCGCAACGAAATCTTCCAGATGGCCATGCTCAACCCGAAAATCAGCATCCTCGACGAGACCGACTCTGGCCTCGACGTCGACGCCATGCGCATCGTGGCCGACGGCGTCAACAAACTCTTTACGCCCGACAAGTCGATTATCGTCATCACCCACTACGAGCGTTTGCTCGACATGATTAAGCCCAGCGTGGTGCATGTGCTCTACAACGGCCGCATCGTGCGCACCGCCGGACCCGAGCTCGCCAAGGATATCGAGAAGCGCGGTTACGACTGGATCAAGGAAGAGGCCGATAAGAAATATGGTAAGTAAAGGCTACGACTATGGCAAGTGAACAACAATATATCGACCTCTACAGCCAGTCGCGCCAACTCATCTGCGACCATTCGGCAGCGGTGATGAATGCACCGCGCGATGCGGCTTTTGAGGCCTTCCGCCGCCTGGGCTTCCCCTCGCGCAAGGTGGAGCGGTATAAGTACACCGACATGCAGGCGCTCTTCGCGCCCGACTACGGCCTAAACCTCAACCGCTTGGATATTCCCGTCAATCCTTATAGCGTGTTCAGCTGCGACGTGCCCAACCTCAGCACCTCGCTCTACTTCGTCGTCAACGATACGTTCTACAAGCAGGCGCTGCCGAAGGTCAGTCTGCCTGAGGGCGTCACGGTGATGAGTCTCAAGGACGCCGCCGAGCAGCAGCCCGAGCTCATCGCCCGCTATTACGCCAAGATTGCGAAGTCGGACGACGATGCCGTCACCGCACTCAACACGATGCTGGCGCAGGATGGCTTGTTCATCCACGTCGGCCGCAATGTCTGCGCCGACCGCGCCATTCAGGTGGTCAATATCCTGCGCTCCGACGTCGACCTCATGGTCAACCGCCGCGTGCTCATCGTCATGGACGAGGGCGCCGAAGCCAAACTGCTGTTTTGCGATGACTCTGCCGACGACCGCCAATTCCTCGGTACGCAGGTCATCGAGGCTTATGTGGGTGAGAATGCCAGCCTCGACCTCTATTGCCTTGAGGAAACCACGGCGAAGAACACGCGCGTGAGCAATGTCTATATCGACCAGCAGGCCAACAGCCGCGTCAACCACGATGTCATCACGCTGCACAACGGCGTGACCCGCAACATGCTCAACCTCACGTTCAAGGGCGAGGGCGCCGAGTGCTGGTGCAACGGCTGCGTCATCGCCGACAAGAGCGAGCATGTCGACAACAACACGCTCATCGACCATCAGGTGGGCCACTGCATGTCGCACGAGCTCTACAAATACGTGCTCGACGAGCATGCCGTCGGCGCCTTCGCCGGTCGCGTACTGGTGCGCCACGACGCGCAGAAGACGGAGTCGGACGAGCGCAACCAGAACCTCGTGATGACCAAGGCCGCACGCATGTATACCCAGCCGATGCTCGAGATCTATGCCGACGACGTGAAGTGCTCCCACGGCTCCACGGTGGGGCAGCTCAACGACGCCGCGATGTTCTACATGCAGCAGCGCGGCATCGACGAGCATGAGGCCAAGTTGCTGCTCGAGTTCGCGTTCATCGGTGAGGTCATCGATCAGATCAAGCTTGAGCCCCTGCGCGACCGTCTCCATCAACTGGTGGAGAAACGCTTCCGCGGTGAGCTCGGCACCTGTGCCGGCTGCAAGGTCTGCGCCCCGAGGCTGCAGGGATAACCCATAGAAGAATTTGAATGATGTACGATATTAATAAGGTGCGGGCCGACTTCCCGATACTCTCCCGCGAGGTGCACGGCAAGCCGCTCGTTTATCTCGACAACGCCGCCACGACGCAGAAGCCGCTGTGCGTGCTCGACGCCATGCGCGACGAGTACCTCAACGCCAACGCCAATGTGCACCGCGGCGTCCACTACCTCAGCGTACAGGCTACCGAGCTCCATGAGGCTGCCCGCGAGACGGTGCGCCGCTTCATCAACGCCCGCTCGACGTCGGAAATCGTCTTCACGCGCGGCACCACCGAGGGACTCAACCTCGTGGCCGCCACGTTCTCCGAGGCGATGATGCAGACGGGCGATGAGGTCATCGTCTCGGTGATGGAGCATCACTCCAACATCGTGCCCTGGCAGCTCGCCGCCGCCCGGAAAGGCATCCGCCTGCGCGTCATCCCGATGGCCGACGACGGACTCCTCGACCTGCAGGCCTTTGAGCAGCTGTTCAACGAACATACGAAGATTGTAAGCGTTGCCCACGTGAGCAACGTCCTCGGTACGGTCAACCCTGTGAAGAATATCGTGCGCATCGCCCATGCCCACGGTGTTCCCGTGATGGTCGACGGCGCCCAAAGCACGCCTCATTTCAAGGTCGACATGCAAGACCTTGACTGCGACTTCTTTGTCTTCAGTGGGCATAAGATGTACGGCCCCACGGGCATTGGCGTACTCTATGGCAAGGAAGACTGGCTCGACCGTCTGCCGCCGTATCAGGGTGGGGGAGAGATGATTGAGCATGTGAGCTTTGAGAAGACTACGTTTGAGAAGCCGCCATTGAAGTTCGAGGCCGGTACGCCTGATTATATCGCATCGCATGGTTTGGCCACCGCCATCGACTATATGATGCAGTTGGGTATGGAGAATATCGAGGCCCATGAGCGCGCCCTCACCGACTACGCCCTCCATCGTCTCTCTCAAATCGACGGAATGAAGATTTATGGCCCAATTCCTCACTCCTCACTCCTCACTCCTAATTGTAATGACGGGACTTCCGGACTTCCGGACTTCCGGACTTCCAATACCTCCCACGATGCGGTCGTCTCCTTCAATGTGGGCGACATCCACCACATGGATATGGGTACGTTGCTTGATCAGTTAGGCATTGCCGTGCGTACCGGCCATCATTGTGCCCAACCGTTGATGGACCGCTTGGGTGTCCTCGGCACTGTCCGCGCTTCCTTTGCCCTGTACAATACAAAGGAGGAGATTGACATCTTAGCTGCCGGAATAGAGAGGGTGAGCAGGATGTTTTAGCCCCACCCCCTCTGATGCGCCTGAGCGGCGCATCAGCGTACCCTCCCCCACCCAGGGGAGGGTTTAAATACAATAAGCGGAAATTTGGTGATAGTGTAGTGGCCGGCCTGGTGCCGGCCACCAACCCTTGGTAAAACCTTATTGCACACGTTATACCATATTCGAACCATTTCTCACCGGCGGTTGGTGGCCGGCACCAGGCCGGCCACTACACTACAACCTTGCATTACACTACAACCTTGCATTACACTACAACCTTGCATTACACTACAACCTTGTAATACACTACAACCTTGCATTACACCATCCCCGGCACTACATCCCAGCACTATAAACGCGAAACGACCGCTTATACAATTAAAACCCTCCCCCACCCAGGGGAGGGTTTTATTTGCATAAGCGGGAATTTGATGATAGTGTAGTGGCCGGCCTGGTGCCGGCCACCAACCCTTGGTAAAACCTTATTGCACACGTTATACCATATTCGAACCATTTCTCACCGGCGGTTGGTGGCCGGCACCAGGCCGGCCACTACACTACAACCTTGCTTTACACACAACCTTGCATTACACCACCACGCGGCATTACACCACCACGCGGCATTACACCACAATGCGGCACTACAACCCGGCACTATAAACGCGAAACGACCGCTTATACAATTAAAACCCTCCCCTGGGTGGGGGAGGGTACTTCAGAGCGCCAATAGGCGCTCTGAAGGGGGTGGGGCTTATATTCTTTTTTTGCACTCCCTCAAACTTCCCACCAGCCACACGCAGCAGGCCAGGCGGGCAATGATCGGCATGTCGGCGGGCAGCGCGGTGGCGAGGAATGCTACCTGCGTGTTGATGAGCAATGCCGTCTGACCCATCGTCAGTTCCTTGCCGCATACCGAGGAGTAGTAGGCGCGCAGCCATACCACCGGTGCCTTAACCAAGTCGAGCACCGTCTTCCACATACCTTTCAATACTAAAGCCTTCGGGTATGCGCTCTTCTGCCACACGCTTTTCTGACCTATTGCTTTGAGTCTCATGCCGGGCGTCTGCTCCAGTGCAGGCATCATCATATTCTTTTCCATTGTCGTTCGTTTTATGATTCACGCTGCAAAATTATCGATTAAAAGCGAAATATATTTTCAATTCCATCGTTGTAGTAGTTAAAAAGGTTAATTGTTCAATATCAATCGCATCATCCTATGACAAAGCATCAACTCTTGCCTTATCTCGATCATACCAAGGTGGAAGCGGGCTGCGATGAGGCGGGCCGTGGCTGTCTGGCGGGCAGCGTGTTTGCCGCAGCCGTCATCCTGCCCCACGACTACGACAATCCGCTGCTCAACGACTCTAAACAGCTCACCGAGAAGCGCCGCTATGCCCTGCGCGAGCAGATTGAGCGCGACGCCGTGGCGTGGGCCGTCGGCATCGTGACGCCCGAGGAGATTGATAAGGTCAATATCTTGCACGCCAGTTTCCTCGCCATGCACCGCGCCCTCGACCAGCTCAAGGTGCGCCCTGAGGCACTGCTCATCGACGGCAACCGCTTTGACCCTTACCCCGAGGGCCAGCCCTACACCTGCATCATCCACGGCGACGCCACCTACCAGTCCATCGCCGCGGCGAGCATCCTCGCCAAGACCTACCGCGACGACTATATGGACCGCCTTGCCAAGGAGTATCCGATGTATGGCTGGTCGCGCAACAAGGGCTATCCCACGCGCGAGCACCGCGAGGCCATCCGCCAATACGGCCCCAGTCCCTACCACCGCCGCACGTTCAATCTCTACGGCGACCTACAGCTCGAGCTCGACTTTGGAGAAGCGGCCTCCGCTGCTTCTCAAGCCCTCGCCGCCTCGCAAGCGCCTTCTCCGTCATCTTCTCCCTCTTCCTCTCCCTCTCACCCATCCGACCCATAAACCCCATTCGCCCCATTATCCCCATCTCCCCTGCACCCATAATCCCCATCCCCATGCCCGACAATGAAAAGTTTACCTCCTTCACCCGCTGTCTCGACGTTATCCGGTCTATGGCCGGCGACCGCACGCAGACCGTGGAGGAGATAGCGAAGACGCTCGGAACGTCGACGCGCAACGTGTATTACCTGCTTAAGGCAATGAAGGACTACGGCTTCTCCATCCGCCGCTACCACGGCCTCTACACCCTCGAGGCGCGGTCGCCGTTCTTCCTCGACATCGCCCAGGCGGTCAACTTCACGCAGGAGCAGGCCACTTACCTCTTCGGCTTGCTCTGCAGCGTGAAGGAGAACTCGCCGACGGTCGACGCACTCAAGCGCAAGCTGCATTACTACTACCACGTCAACGACCCGGTGACCACGCGGTTCTCGCGCAAGGACTACCGCAACCTCTCGCTCCTGCAGCGCGCGGTGAAGCATCAGCGCATCGTCATCCTCCATGACTACGCCTCGTCCAACAGTCAGACGATGAGCGATAGGGTGGTGGAACCCTACAATTTCCTCGGCGACGACTCCGACGTCTACGCCTACGAAATCAAATCGCATAAGAATAAGACATTCAAGATCTCGCGCATCGGCAGCGTGGAGGTGTTGCCCGATAACTGGTTCAACACCGATCAGCACCGTAAGGTCTTCACCGACTTGTTCATGTTCAGCAGCGACAGTCCCTGCCATGTGCGGCTGCGCTTCGACCTCGTGGCCTACAACCTCATGCAGGAGGAGTACCCCGCGAGCTATAACCTCATCACGCCCGATGGTGACAAGCATTGGATCTTCGAGGCCGACCTTGCCAATTACATCGGCATCGGTCGCTTCATCCTCGGCCTCTACGACCACATTGAGGTGATTGACGACGATGGCCTCCGCCAGTACCTTCGGGAGAAGGTATTAGAAGTCCAGAAGGTTTTAGAAGGCCGGAAGGGAGAAGGAAGGTATTAGAAGTCCGGAAGTCCGGAAGACTGAAGTCCAGTCATTACAATAAGCAGGAGTAGGAGCGTCGGCATTCCTGCCGACGAAACAACCAGTGTAGTGGCCGGTCTTGTGCCGGCCACTACACTAATACCGAATTTCTCCCCCGTTATTTCACCACAAACTTCTTACCGCCACGGATGTAGATGCCGGCGGGCAGCGACTGCACGGAGGTGCCGGCAAAGGTGCCGTCGAGGCGGTAGATATTGTCGGAGCGCTTGGTGCCGGACGTCACGGTCTCGATGCCGGTGGATGCCGGGTCGGGCACGGCAATCTCGTCGAGGTAGAACCGGCCGGCGGGCGCGAACGTGAGGCTCACCGTGCCATGGGCGGTCAGCTTGGCGGTGAACGTGGTCCACTCTCCGGCTGTCATCGTGAAGCTGGTCTGGCTGAGTGATGCCCCGTCGCCATTGGCGCTGACGGTGAGGGCTGTGCCGTCGTACTTGTTGGCCAGTCCGAACGGCGAGGCCTTGAACGTGAGTGTCGCCGTTCCGTTGAGCGTGAACTGTGGTGTGGTGACGGTCACCTGACTGTCGGACGAGCCGCCGGCGCGCAGGCACTGGTTGGCGCTATAGGCCGTGGCGTAGCCGTCCCAGTCGGTGTTCTTGCCGTTGTCGGGCGTGAATGACGCGCCCCACGACCGCAAGGCCAGCGCGTTGCCGCACATGAAGCCCTCTGAGCCGTTGCCGCCCTTGCCGCTGCACTTGTCGAAGGTCTCCTTGAAGGCGAAGCCCTCGGCCGTGCCGCTGTTGTTGTAGTTGGTGAAGGTGAACGAGGCGAGGCCGTCGTCAGAAAGGGCGATGTTGCTCAGACTGATGTTCATCAGCTTGCTGCCGTCGGTGTTGGCGTTGAAGCAGGTGGCCTGCGCGCTGGTCAGCGTGGAGGTGTTGCCGTAGGGCCAGGTGTCGCCCGTCTCGGTGTCCGACGTGCGCAGTCCGTCGGCGGGGATGAATGTCATGCGCTCGTGGTCGTTGACCCCCGTGAGGTAGGCGTTGGGACAGTTGTAGGCCCACACCGTCGGGTCGTAATCCACATGATACACCATCAGCCCCGCGGCGGGCAGCTTCTGGTCGAAGCCCTCACGCTTGCGGTTCTCCATCATGTAGTATTCGTTCTTGGCGGCGGGATTGTAGAAGATGTAGGCCTGTCCGCCGTCGGCAAGGCTCTTGAGTCCCGTTACCGTGGTGTTGCCGGTCAGCTCGACGGGGTCAGTCCATCCGGCCACCATCTTCTCGTAGGCCGTGTAGCCTGCGGGGCAGTAGCCGTCGCCGTTGTGATTGCCGCCGCTCATCAGGTCCCACGACCCCATGCCGTAGTTGCCGCCCTCCGTGCCGTTGTGGTAGATGTCGTACAGGTCAGCGAAGCCCAGGCAGTGGGAGAACTCATGGCAGATGGTGCCGATGCCCTCGGGCAGCGTGGCGGTGCGCATCTCGTTGGAGCAGGCATAGACCGACACCGTGTAGCCGTCGTGGGTGGTCAGGGCGGGACTGAGTTGCGACTTATGTGGCCATACCGTGTTGGCGTCGCCGCCCGTGGCCTCACCCCGGCCGGCGTACAGCACATAAACTTCCTCCACCTCCTTGTCGCCGTTCCAGTCGTAGGGGCTGAAATCGATGTTGGCAGCGTTGGCCGCACTCACGGCAGCCGAGATCATTCCCTGCGGATTGGTGTCGCTGCCGTTGGCGTTGTTGGCTCCGTAGGAGGCGTAGGTGCCGAGGGTATAGGGACCCACCACGTCGAACGTGAGGTCGAACTGGCCGTTGCTCTGCTGCGAGAAGTAGTCGTGGACGCTGCCGATGAACTTCCCCTCGCTGAAGCCTTGCTCGTTGGCCACGCGCTGGTAGTAGGCCACAGGGTCGGTCTGCTGGAACTTCATGTCGGAGAACTGCACGAGGATGATGAGGCCTTTCTTCTTGCCGGTATAGCTCACCGCCTTGGCGACGCGTCCAGCTGCCTTTGCCGCCGGAGCTTTGCTTGTGGCCGGGGATTGGTCGGCGTGTAGCAGCAACTGTCCGCGCAACTTCTGCAGCTGTAGCGTAGTAATTTGCTCATAGCCATTAGCCGTGGAGAGGTAGGCGTTCTGTTGCTTGTCCTCCCAGTAGTGCAGGTGCTCGTCGCCCGTGAGCCGGGCATAGACGGTCTTGCCGCCCTTAAGATGTATGGTTCGCCACAGATTGGGCTGCGCGGGGATGGCACGTGCCACGAGAGCCGTCAGCATCAGGGCGAGGGAGAGAATTGTTTTCTTCATATCAGATGGGGGTATTTAATTGGAGAAGTCCGGAAGTACAGAAGTACGGAAATTTAGAAGTCCAGAAGTCCGGAAGTTCAGAAGTCCAGTCATTACAATGTCAATACCTTATTGCTATCGAACACTTAGGCATTTGACTGGGCATCCTATAGAGAAGTCCTGAAGTCCGGAAGTTCAGAAGTCCAGTCATTACAATGTCAATACCTTATTGCTATCGAACACTTAGGCATATGACTGGACTTCCGGACTTCCGGACTTCTTATCTTCTAATCTTCCGGACTTCTTATCTTCTAATCTTCCTAAACTTATTTGCTCTTCGTCAGCTTGAAGCCCTGGCCGTAGCCGAACCAGCCGCCAAGGCTCTGTCCTTTGTAGATGACGGCGGCATAGAGGCCGTTGTCGAAGGTGATCTCGGTGAAGCCGGCGTTCCAGTGACCGGTGATGTTGTCGGTGGTGAGCTTGTCCTCAGGCGAAATCGCATAGAGCGTGATGTCTGCGCTCGGAGCATCGGCGCCGAAATTCAAGCCGGTAACATTGGTCTGCGGCATGGTGGCGTAGACGGAGCCCTCGCCCGTGTCCTCGTTGTACTTGTAGTTGAGTTCGAGGTAGTTCCAGTCGTATCCGTTCATACCGGTGAGATAGAGCTTCTTGCCGTAGTCGCTGCTTCCGGCCTCCGGGGCCTCAATCTTCACCGTCTCGGTGATTGTCGGATCTCCCTCCGGAAACGGGTTGGGTGCGGTGAGCGTGTAGGTGCCCTGCAGACGGTCGTAGGGGTTGGAGTCGTTGTCCTTGATGGTGACGACGGTGGTGGCATTGCCAATCTTGGCGCCCTCGGCCGAGACGATGGTCATCTCAAAGGTGCGGTCCTCGTTGACCTCATCGTCGTCGATGGTCTCCAGCTCGATGTAGCCGTCGGTGGAGACGGTATCGGCGCCCACTATCGAGGTCTTGCTGGTGAGCATGTAGTTCACTTCTTCCTTGGCGGGGTTGGCGCCGGTCTCCTTCACTTCCACGGTCACCTTCACGGCACCGTTGCGTGAGCCGCTCACTTGTACGGGAACCTTGTAGATGCCTCTGGTCTCCCTGACGGTCACGCCCTCGGCGGGCAGGCTTACCGTGGTGTCGGCCGTGGTGTTCCAGTCGCTGTCGTCGTCGGAGCAGGAGCCCAGGGCGAGCGCAAATACGGCCAGCGCGAGATATTTAAGATACTTCATAGTTTATATTCCTTTTTGTTGATAACACATAAATATTAATAGCCCGGGTTCTGCTGTCCCTTGAGGTTGGGGTTGGCGTCCATCTCGTCCTTGGGGATAGGCCAGGTCAGCCTGTAGTCGTTGGCGGCGTAGGTCATGGCCGCGCCGGTTACTACCACCACATTGTCGAGCGCGTGGTTCTCGTCGTGGCTGGCATAGCGCGTGAAGCCCTGTCCCAGACGGCGCAGGTCGCTCATGCGCAGGCCCTCGCCGATGAGTTCCTTGCGGCGCTCGGTGAGCACGGCGCTCAGCAGTACGGAGGCCGAGGTGTAGGTGGATGCCTGGTAGTCGGTGATGCGTGCCTTGCGCAGGTCGTTGAGATACTGCGAGCCCTCGGCCACGTTGTTGAGGTGTGCGTCGGCCTCGGCGGCGATGAGGTAGAGCTCAGAGAGGCGGAGCATCTTCGACATGTTCACGATGTTGTTGGTCGTATTTGTGCGCAGAGCCGGGTTGCCGGGGAACTTGTTGAGCACGTAGGCCTGGTACTTGGTGCCCTCGACGTCGAGGTTCTCATAGAGCTTGAAGAACACGTTGAAGCGTGTGTCCTTCTCCGAGTAGAGGCTGAGCACCTCAAAGGTGGGGATATAGTCGGCCGACGACTCGTCGGAGCTGATATACTCCGCTCCCGTGGAGCCGCCCAGCTCGGTGTTGCTCATGAAGGGGCGGAAGATGACCTCCGTGCCCTGGTCGTTGGTCCAGAGGTCGGTGAGGCCGGCGATGGGGGTCAGCGTGTAGCGTCCGGGGGTGATGACCTCCTTGGCCTTGGCCAGGGCTGTCTGGTAGTCGCCCTTGACCAGTGCCACGCGTGCCTGGAGTGCTGCCACGGCGTCCTGTGACACGTAGGCGGCGTTCTGCTCTTTGGGGTTGGCCTTCACCTGTTCGTAGGCCTTGTTCAGGTCGTCCTCAATGAGCTTGTAGGTCTCCTCGAGGGTGCTGCGCGAGGGATAGGTGCTGATGTCGGCCGTGGGGTTGTAGGTCGTGGTGATCTGCAGGCCCGTGGCGGCCTTCGTGGGATCTATCTGCGTGTAAGGCTGGCAGAAGTGGTCGGCCAGCCAGAAATACATGTAGCCACGGACAAAGTAGGCCTCGCCCATGTACTTCTGTATCTGTGCGGCGGAGTCGGCCTTGGCATCGAGCAGCTCCTGGCCCTTGGCCAGCAGCTCGTTGGCCGTGGCGATGACGCTGTAGCCGGAGGCGTAGAACGACGTGATATCGGATGTGGATGAGGTAATCAGCGCGTTGGAGAACTCACCGCCGCGGTTGCCGTTGCTGATGAGTCCGTGGAACTCGTCCATCTGCAGGTCGGAGTCGTAGATCCACGAACCCGAGGTGACGCCGCGCAGGCTTGCGTAGAGCTGGTTTCTGAAGCGGCCCAGGTCGGTGCTGTTCTGTATGGCTGTCTTGTCGCTCAGCGAGCCGTAGGGCTCCTGGTCCATGCTGCAAGCGGAGAGCAGGGCTGCAGCAGCCAGCATGAAAATATATATTTTCTTCATTGTCTTCGTCTTATTAATGTTAGAATGTTAACTCAAGCCCCATGACAAACTGACGTGTGTTGGGGTAGTTGAACTGCACAAGGTTTTGTTCCGGCTCGGGATCGTAACCCTTGAACGGTGTGATGGTGAAGAGGTTGCGGGCTATGCCGAACACCTTGACACCCTGCAGCACCGGCACACGGCGCAGCCAAAGTCTCGGCAGGCTGTACTGTATGGTGAGGTTCTTCATGCGCAGGAACGAGGCATTCTCGACGAGATGGTCGTCAAACTGCACGCTGTAGCCATAAGCCGGGATGTTGGTCACCTGGCCGGGGGTGGTCCATACATTCAGCATGCTCACATCCTGGTTAAAGGTTGTACCCCGGTTGGCATTCTCTGTGAAGTAACGGTCGTTGTTCATCAGGTACTTTCCGCTCTGCCAGGTGAAGTCGGCGCTGACGGACAGGCCTTTCCACTGGAACGAGGTGCCGAAGCCGCCAATCCACGGAGCAAACATCTGCTTGCCCAAGAACACGGCATCGCGCTCCTCGTTGAAAGTCTTGGTCAGGTTGCCGTCCTTGTCGTACCACATCGGCTCGCCCGTGCGGCTGTCAACGCCTGCATAGCGGACATAGTAAAGCTCGCCGTAAGGCTTGCCCACCTCGAGTTTCATGCCCAGATTAGTAAGGACGTAAGAGTCACGGCCGGCAAAGAGCTCGGTAATCTTGTTCTTGTTGTAGCCCACGTTGGCGGTGAAGGTCCAGAGGAAGTCCTTGCTCTTCAGAATGTCCACGTTGGCGGTGAGCTCGAAGCCGGTGTTGGTCATGGCGCCGATGTTGCCCATGCCGCTGCCGTAGCCCGTGGTGTAGGAGTAGGGGATGGTCATGAGCATGTCGGTGGTCTTGTTGCGGTAGAAGTTGGCGTCGATCGACAGGCGGTTGAACACGCGGAAGTCGAGGCCGACGTTGAATTTGCTCACCTTCTCCCAGGTGAGGGTCTCGTTGCTGGGCTGCGAGATGCCGAGTGACGACTGACCGTTGTAGAGGCTGCCCGTGCCGAAGAGGCCGAGGTAGTCGTAGGCACCGGCGCCGGAGGAGTTACCCGTGGTACCGTAGTTCACGCTGAGGCCAAGCTCGTCGAGCCAGTCCACGTCCTTGAGGAAGCTCTCGCTCTTGGCGTTCCAGCGGGTACCTATTGACCAGAACGTACCCCAGCGGTGGCCGGGAGCGAACTGCGAGCTGCCGTCGGAGCGCAGCGAGAAGTAGAGGTAGTATTTCTCGGCGTAGTTGTAGTCGAGCGTGCCGAACACGGAGTTATAGACAATTTTGCTGCGGGTGTCGCTCAGGTTGCTGATAGCCACGGTGGTACCGTCGATGAGACGCAGCTGGCGCGGGTCGTTCTGTCCCGTACTGCGTGCGCTAAACGCCTTGCTATTGTTGATGCGGGTCTCCTCGCCGAAAAGAACGCCGAGATAGTGGGAGCCAAAGTTGTGCTTGTACTCAGCCGTGTGGGTCAGCGTGAAGTTGTAGGCACGCTGGAAGAACTCCTGTGTGGAGCCTTCCTGTGCAGAAATTGGCGTCCCCATCGGCGTGGTAAGGTCTGCGTGGGGAAGCCATGCGTCGGAGACGGTGCGGTCGAACGCGTAGATTGCCTGCTGGGCCGTGATGGTGAGACCGTCGATGGGAGTGAGGGTCTCGTTGATGTTGGAGTTGAGCGTGACATTCTTCTGGTTGCGCTGGCGGTAGGCGTTGACATGCCAGGGCATCTCTATGCCGCTGTATTTCAGAGCGGCGGCGCGGTCACCCCAAACGATGTTGCCCTTGTCGTCAAACGTATAGTAGTTGGGCACATCGTAAGGCAGCGCCTTGCGGGCGGCAGTCATAGGGTTAGTTGCATAGATACCGCCATCCGCCCATTCAGCATTCTGGTCGTATGAGTGTACACCGAGGATGGTGTTCATCCCCACCTTGAAGTACTGGTTCAGCCGGGCGTTGATGCGCGAGGTCAAGGTATAGCGGTTCATGCCAGAGTGGTCGATAAGACCATCCTGATAGTGGTAGTTGTAGCCGAGATAGTAGTTCATGGTCTGTCCGCCGCCCTGGAGCGTGGCGTCCAGGTCATAGGTGGGCGCCGAGCTGTCGATTATCTCGTCACGCCAGTTGGTGTTGAAGCCGTATTTGCTTACGAGGTTCTTCACCTCGTCGCTGACGGGCTGTCCGATGAGGTCGCGGAACTTGATGTACTGCTCAGAGTTCATCATGTCGGCGCCGTCGGAGACAGGCGATGAGATACCGTACTGGGCGCGGAGGGTGAGCTGTGCTTTCTCGTTGTACTTACCCTGCTTGCTGGTGATGACGATGACGCCGTTGGCAGCGCGCGAGCCATAGACGGCCGTGGAGGCGGCGTCCTTCAGCACCGTGATGTTGGCGATGTCGCCAGGATTGAGGGTGGAGAAGAGCGTCGAGCTGATGGGGGCGCCGTCAAGGATGAAGAGCGGCGTGTTGGACGAGTTGATGGAGTTGACACCGCGCAGGCGGATGGTGGCCGACTGCGAGGGGTCACCCGATGCGGACAGCACGGAGAGGCCAGAGACCTGTCCGGCAAGGGCGTCGGTGAAGTTGGGGGTCACGACGTGGTCGAGCTTCTCGCCGCCCACGGTGGCCACGGCGCCGACTACGGAGCCTAATTTCTTGGCCGAGCCATATCCGGTGACCACCACCTCGTTGAGGGTCTTGTCGTCGTTCTGCAGCACCACGTTCATGTTGCTTCCGGCCTTCACGGTCTGGGGCTTCATGCCGAGGTAGCTGATGGTGAGCCTTGCGCCCGCGGGGGCGTTGAGGCGGAAGTGGCCGTCCACGTCGGTGACGGTACCCGCGTTGGTGCCTTCCACCTTCACGGCTGCGCCCACAACGGGCTGCCCGTCTTCACTCGAGGTTACGGTACCACTAACATTCGTCTGGGCCAGTGCGCTTCCGACAAAGAGGAAGAGTCCGACCAAAAACAGGCACAGTGGATATTTTCCGTGGGTCGGATATGATGCTTCTTCGCTGAATCGATTACAGAAGTTAATAGGAAAGGAAAATAGTCCTGGACAGGCTTACGCTCCTCATGGAGCTATGGGTCTGACGTGAAGGGGCTGCCCTTACGAGCAAGCTCGTGGGCTGCCCCTTCACGTCAGACCCGCACCTTCGGTGCCAAGCCTGCCCAGGACTATTTTCCTTTCCTTCGTCGTGATAGATGCCCACACATTGGAGAAGCCTGTACAATATACAGAACATTTCTGCTTCCTCTCACCATCATTCCACGGAGAATATCCGCTGTGCCTAAAATAGGTGGGGAACTGGTAAGTCCTTCAACACTTGCTTTACCAGTGTTGATTTGCCTGTCTGACGGGGGGCCAGAAGTGACGCGGCTCCTCCAATCGCTGTTTTAGCAACGTATATTCCTTTCTTGCATACATAGTTTTTGGTATTCAGAAGTATTATTACTTTTTGAATGCTAACCCTAATAAGCAGCAACTCAACATTTTATTTATATCTCACAAGCTTTACTCAATGCTATGCGTAAAATTACTCAATGCATTGAGTAATTTTACTCAGTGCACTGAGTAATTCGTCTATCTGCTTGCAAAGATAGTGAAAACGAAGGAAATACGAAAATAAAGCAAGCTTTATTTTCTATTCCCGAGTGCATCCTATCTTTGTTGCTCCCGAACGCATACTAACTTATGGTGACCCACAGCTATATCCTTGAACTGAAATACCTCAAGACAGACGCCACCGAGGCAGAGGCTGAAAAACAATGGGCCGAAGCTGTAGAGCAGATCAAGACCTACGCTGCCGACAAAAAGTTGCAGAGTATGCTTCACGGCTCCACATTGCACCCGATCGTGATACAGATCAAAGGCTATGACCTCGTGAAATACGAGGAGATTAAAGTGTGACTATCGAAGTTTGTCGCCTTGAAAACTGCATTCTATCGAAGTTTGCAGCATTAAAAATTGCATTCTATCGAAGTTTTCGGCTCGAAGAATTGCATTCTATCGAAGTTTTGCTTATCTTTGCAATGTCTTCAAAGCATGTATCTATGGACATAAGAAAGCTTATCACAGTATTCTCAGACCAAAAGGAAGAGTTAGAAAGCAATGAGCTGTCAACACTTTGCGATCGTTGGGAAGAAGGGCAGCTGTCGTTAAGCAGCAAGTTGGCCCAAGTGGTCATTGGCGTGCGTCGAAGTGGAAAATCCACGCTTTGTGAAAAGGTCCTTCGACAACACAATGTCAATTTTGCGTATGCCAACTTCGATGATGATCGCTTGGCAACCCTTACGACAGAAGACTTCGACACGATTCTTGATGCCCTCTACCAGTTGTATGGTGACTTTCAGTTTCTTTTTCTTGATGAGATGCAGAATATAGATAGTTGGCAGCTTTTCGTCAACCGTATGCTTCGCCAAAACGTCCATCTCGTCATAACGGGTTCCAATGCCAAGTTGCTGAGTGGGGAACTTGCAACACATCTGACTGGGCGCTACAATAAAATCGAGCTATTCCCATTCTCTTTTGCAGAGATGGCGCGGATGAAAAGCGTTAACCTCACATCCCTTTCGGTGAAAGCGACTGCGCTGAGGAAGAAGGCTCTCAATGAATATCTGTTGGAAGGCGGTTTTCCTGAACTTCTCAACGAGTCGAACAAACAGGGCTATATAGAAGCATTGCTTGACTCGATCATCAAGAACGACATCGCTCAAAGATTCCGCATCCGCTATGTGGAAGTACTGCGAAGACTCGCATCCTACTTGATGGATAACTTCTGCCAGGAATACTCCGCAAAGGAATTGTCAGCTGTCTTTGGTGTCTCTGATCATACCATCGACAACTATTATAGTTATCTAAAAGAAGCCTTCCTGCTTATAGGCATCCATAAGTTTTCTTACAAGAGCAAAGAACGAATCCTCAACGAAAAGGTATATGTCGTTGATCCGGCATTCGTGACAAACAGGGCTGAGACAGTAGCCACTGCCAACCTCGGTTGGAGACTGGAGAATATTGTCTTCATAGAGCTACTACGGCGCTTCCGTCCACAGCATAAGGATATTTTCTACTATCGTGACCGACAAAGGGAGGTCGACTTTATGGTCGTCAAAGATGGGTCGGTAGAGCAACTGATACAGGTCTCCTACGACATCAGCAGTGACAAAACCCGACAACGTGAGCTCAATGCGCTCGTCAAGGCTTCCGAGAAGTTCCACTGCGATGATTTGCTGCTCATCAATATGGACGAAGAGGAGCAGGAAACCGTCAAAGGGCATAGGATAAGAATAGTGCCGGCAGCCGAATGGTTAGTTGGTCAACTTAGAATGCTATAATAGTCTATGTATTATTGTAAAACCGCATGAATGCATTGTTCGAGAACAACTTTCATGCGGTTTCTTATATATTAATGAATACTACTTCACAACTGTGACATCATAGTTACTATAAGCAAAACCTGTCGGCTATTTTGAGGCATCTTCACCAGGAGACGTCACCCAAGTAAACTCCTGTGTTGCGTTGCTCTTACTGTTCCACTTGAAAAAGAAACCGTAAGAACCTGAGTACCCATCTGCACCTGCAAACCTATTTTTAACGCGATAGATGTCATGAGAAGGAGAATACTCAATAGTCACAGGCCGCTGCATCCCATCGTGATACAGATCAAAGGATACAAGCTCGTGAGTGACCGGGAGATCAGAGCATGACTGTCGGGGTTCGCAGCCCTAAGGGCTGCATTCTATTGAAGTCTACTTATCCTATACAACAAAAAAGTGAAGTAACCAAACGGTTGCTTCACTTTTCTATATATATAATAAGGTATTGTTACTTGTCCAGTGTCAACGTTTCAGGTGTGGTACCAAAACTACCGGCAGATACAGTGAACTTAAAGTTGAACGTAAAAGTCTTTGATGCAGCGTCGTACGTACTGCCCTGGTCAGTGATGCTTACCATGCCGTATGTCCTGTGCACGTATCCTGTCTCGATGGCACCGTTGGGATACACCGCCACGTTGGAGCCGTTGGGTGAGAAGGAGAAGCCATAGCCATCTTCATAGAGGCTCTTGATACGATAGCGGTTGCCGACGGCGGAATACTCCACATCGACTTTCCATGCATCACCGAAGAAGGAAGACGTCCATGTACCCTGGCCGTAGGGCTTGTAGTCCAGACCAGCGAACTGGAAGCTCTGCTGCGTCTTGGTGTTGCCATTAACAGCTACCACAGTGATGTCGTAGAGTCCGTGCAGATCCTTGACATACACATCAGCGTCGCTGGCGGCCTTGACATCAATCTTTGTACCTTTCTCTACAACATAGTCGGCATATTGCTGGTCGGTCATCTTCATGGCCTTCTTTTCCTCGTCGAGTTGTGCCAAGTAATAGACCTCTTGTGTGGCAGAGTTGGTGGCGACGCGGAAGCGGCAGTCGTTATCAGCATTGTAGCCGTCTCCTGCGGCATATTCATAGACCGAGGCTACCGGTGTGGAATCGTTGCCGGGATCTGTGCCTTCGTCTTCCTGACACGCTGCGAACAGTGTCAAGGAGAGAAGCATCAAGGCCAATCTTTCAAATATATTTTTCATTGATATATGCTTTTATTAGTTCTACATTTTACCATTTGAATGCGGGAGAATCCTCTGAAGGCTGCACAGGATCGGGGTTGAGCGTCATGCCACCGTTGGTTCCGCTTTCCGTACCGATGAACGTCCATACCATCCAGTTAGGTATAGAGTTGGTGTTCCATCGGGCTCCCTCAAGGTGGTTTGTGCCTTCGTAACTACGGATGATTCCTTTGTTGAGACGCTTGATGTCGAAGGTTGCGAAGCCCTCGCCCCAAAGCTCTACACGACGCTGCCACCACACCTCGTTCTGGAACTCGGAAGTCTTGGCGTTGTAGTAAGCCTCGTTGTGCTTGCCGTAGACATACTGCGGGTCACGCGTCTTGGCAAATTCGGTAAGGAGCTGCTTGCCACGGGCCAAGTCTTGCATGCCTACTGCCTCAATCTCGATGAGTTTCATCTCCTCCACACGCATCAAAGGAACGGAAACCTCCCAGATCTTATACTTCTCGTCAAGGATGCCGCCCTTGGGACGGAACTTGACATTCAGACCACCATAACCATACTTGTTGATTTGGCCAAGACGGTAAAGCAGTTTGGCTCCGGCTTCATCCTGATGACAAGAGTAGGGCTCCAACAGACTCAGCAACTCGTTACCCTTCTTCTCTGCTGCCAAAGTGTCTGCACGGAAAGGCAACCAGCATTTTTTGCGGAAGTCGCTGTTAGGAATCGTGCTATAGAGGTGCTTGTCAATCACCTGCGGTGCGCCGAATCCTGTGGCATATCCAGAGACGTCGTCACTTAAAGAGTTCTCAGTGATCATACAAGATCCCCAAGAGTCATTGCCATCGTTTGAAGTGATGCTTGGGTCAGTGTCCTTAAACTGTGTAGCGAACATCCACGAGGAGTTGTTGTCCGGTGTGTTGAAGCCGTTGGAATGATCGAGGAACTGACTCTCGGTCATCACGCTGTAGCCCTGCTGGGCGAGTTTAGCGTATTTCTCAGCATTGGCCCAATCCTGTTTCTCAAGATAGACACGTGCCTTGAGGCCATAGACGACACTCTCGTCAGGTGTGTACTTGTCTGTACGCTTATAGTCAGCGAGATCTTTCTCGGCAGCGTCGAGATCCTTGAGCATGAACTCAAAGGCTTCGTCCCAAGTCATGCGCTCCTGATGGCGAGACTCTGCGGCAGTACGAATCTCGTCTGCCTTGATGGTTGTCAGTGCATTGTGGTCCTCAGCGTATGGCTTCTGTGCATACATACGGCAGAGGTCGAGATAGAACATGGCGCGCATGGTATAGGCGATGCCGACACCATGCTTGTGTGCCTCGTCAGGCTCGGCATAGTTGGAAGCGCCACCGGCAGCGATGACCTTATTGCAGTCGTTGATCCAACCATAGTAAAGGGTCCAAGGGAACTGACAGACGGCATAACCGGAGGACAGGTAATTGACATCCTTGTACCAAGCCGCATAAGGATTGCTACCCGTGGCCACGATATCTTGTCCCTCCACATCACGTGTGAGGAAGAACGATGTATAGCCATAGTCCCATACCTGATTTCTGGAAGCTGAGTACAGGCGTTTGCCCGACAGGTTGCCAGTAAGGTTAGAAACCAAGCTGGTGAATGCACCGGGAGCATTGCTGACTTGCTCCTGCGAAGGTGCTCCGTTCTGTGGTGTATATTCCTCTATACAGCCGGTAAGGCTTAAAGCAATAGTACCGGCAAAAAGGAGAGAAGTTATTTTCTTTGTTTTCATTTCTGTTCTGTTTAATCACATTAGAAAGATACCTGAATGCCACCCATGATCGTGCGTACCGGCGCATAGGAGTCAATACCAAGAGAGGTAGTACCCTGGAAGTCGAAGCGTGGGTCAAGTCCCTTGCGTGCCGACCAGAAACAGAGGTTCTGTCCCTGTACATAGACACGAATCTTGCTCAGCATGAGTTTGTTGACGAGGGTTCTCGGAAGTGTATATCCCACCATGAATGACTGGAAGTTGAGATAGCGGGCACTTGTGAGGAAACGTGTAGACTGAGAGGTCACCGTCTGATCACCATACTGGAAACGTGGAATGTTCGACGACGTGTTATTCGGCGACCAAGCCTTCAAGATGTCCTTATGGTAAGTGTAACCGACGTGGATGCTGCTATAAGAAGGTTGCATCAGCTCAGCATAACCGAAGTCATAGATCTTGCCTCCCAGCTGGAAGTCGAAGTTTGCTGACACATCGAAACCGTAAGCAGACAGCGTTGTGGAGAAACCACCATTGGCCCAAGGCAGCATATTGCGTGTGTAATACGAAGCCTCATTCCAGTCTGTGGTAGTGAAGGAGTGCTTAGTGCCCGGCTTGCTGCTGTTGGACAGCGTTCCGGCCTTGTACTGCTTGTAGATATCCTCGTCGACCCAATAGAGCGGCTCACCCTTCTCATTGACACCTGCATATTCGGGCAGCATGGCGTTGTAGAGCTGTCCGCCCTCAGCATACCACATAGGAACGTTGAAACCTGCGCTCACGTCGGCCTGTGACCAGCCTCCGTAGTTGGCGATCTTGTCAGGGGAGAGTTTCAGAATCTTGGCATTGTTGTGTGAGATGTTACCGCTGATGTTCCAAGTGATGTCTTTCGTACGGATGACGTCAGCACTGAGCGTGAGCTCCACACCACGGTTGCGGATAGAGCCGATGTTGTCGTAGTAACCACGAACGCCGTTGCTCTCCGGAAGCTGCTCCCAGAAAAGAAGGTTGGTGGTGTGCTTGTTGTACCAGTTGAACTCACCGTTGAGGCGATTGTCGAACAGGCTGAACTCCAGACCGATGTTGAAGTTCGTTGTCGTCTCCCAGGTGATCTCGTCGTTACCGATTTGGGCGAACGAGGGAAGCATCTGCTTGTTACCCTTGCTCAAGCTGTAGCGGTCGAGGAACTGGAAGTCGGGGATACCGTCGTTGCCCTGCTGACCGACAGAAGCCTTAAGCTTGAGGTTGTTGACCCATGTAGCGTTGAGCTCCTTGAAGAACTTCTCCTTGGAGATGATCCATGCGCCACCAACACTCCAGAAATCACCCCAACGGTGGTTCTTGGCAAAGCGCGATGAGGCATCGCGACGATAGCTGGCCTGCGCGAAATAGCGCTGTGCATAGTTGTACAGAGCATTGGCGAAGTAGCCCTCTACGTTGTAGTTCGTAGCGTAGGAGTTGCTGTTGTAGCGGTCAGAGAAAGCTGCGATCTCCTGAATGTCAGGGGAGAATCCACCGCGTGCCAAGGCTTCCAGCAGGTCGCTGTGTGACTTGTACCACTCGTGTCCGATCATTGCTTGAATGTCGTGCTGACCAAAGGTCTGATGGTAGTTGAGCGTCTGGATATAGTTCTGACGGCGTGACACAGTATTGTACTTATCAATGGAACCGTTCTCAGAAGCGGCTGCACCGATATAAGGGTTGCCATAGATGCTGTATTGTGTCAATCCAAGCGTATAGTTGTTGTTAGACGAGAACTTCAGCCAAGGTGTGATGTTGATGTCAAAGTTGAACTGCCCTTGAATTTGGTCACCCCGATTCTTGTTGTTGTCATATTGATTGCTTCCGATTGGGTTGCCGTTGGCCAAGAAACCACGCTTCAAACCATCATAATCAGATGATGATCCAAAGTCATAACGCCGGTGTCCGTACTCATCCTTCATGATATACGGATTGCCATTCTCGTCCACGCCACGTACATAGAGCGGATAGATGGGAGCGATATATTGTGTATAGATAGCTGGGTTGCTGGCACTACTGCTCGTATTGCTCAGATTTGGGTTAGAGTTCATGTTGCTGTGCACCCAACCCACGTTGGAGAAAAGATGCAGCCACTTGGTAGCCTGGTAGTCGGCCTTGAAACGGGCAGTGAGACGCTCGTAGCCGGAATTTGTCAGCACACCGCTCTCCTTGAGGTAGCCTACAGAAGAGTAGTATGAGAGCTTATCAGAAGCACCACTGACATTGAAATTGTATTCCTGACGGAAGCCATGACGATAAGCGGCATCCTTCCAGTTGTCGGGCTGCAGATAGTATTTCTGGCCGTTCAAACCGGTGTATACGCTGCCAACAGTGGCTTTAGGATTGATCTTGCCGTCGAGACCAATGAGACTCTCACCGGTAGGAACATTGAATATGTTATAGCCCAGTCCAAACTGTTTGTTGTCAAACATGTTGGCGTTGACCCACTCGTTGGCGGCGGCAGCAGAGAGTCCGTTGCTGTAGAAAGCGTAGTTGTAGAGCTGACTATAGTAGACCTCAGCATACTGCTTAGGGTCGGTGATGACATCGTAGTCCTGCACAGCGCGGCTGGTGCCACCCCATTTAGCTTCGAAATTGATGTTGGCTTTGCCAATACTGCCTTTCTTGGTAGTAATCAAGATGACACCGGCAGCACCACGTGCACCATACAGTGCTGCGCTGGAGGCATCCTTCAGCACGGTGATGCTCTCGATGTCCTCCTGCGGAATATTGCTCAAGGAAGCAGGATAGGGAGCACCGTCGACGATGATCAACGGTGTAGTGGAAGCATTGAGTGAAGCGATACCACGGATGTGGATGTCGCCCTGGCCAGCACCAGGCTGGCCACTGCCTCCGGTAATCTGTAAGCCGGG
>Ga0256404_1002524_pt1 | contig 40336 bp, 33 predicted proteins | sample RumenRJG_01DNA_FD_185990 | JGI IMG/M metagenome (GOLD analysis project Ga0256404, IMG submission 185990) | Bovine rumen microbial communities from Lethbridge, Alberta, Canada - RJG_01 | ecosystem: Host-associated > Mammals > Digestive system > Stomach > Rumen | place: Canada: Alberta | collected...
AAAAATCATTTGTGCTCTTTGTAGTAGGTCAGGCCAAGCCGGACATTTTCGATGACGGCGTTCGACGAGTATGTGGCACCGGAGACGACATCGACTTTCACGCCAAGGGCATCATCCACCTTCATTCCGTTCCAGCGTTCCAGCATGCCTCCGTCGGTCATACGCTTGAAGAATCCAGGCGTTTCAGCGTTTTCCAATGCTTCAACTTTGACAATCACGTCATCTTTGATGGTTATGACCAAAGGCGTAGGACCGTTGAAGCCCTTCACTCCTGTCGAAAGTGTGGTGGTATCTATCGTATAGAGACCGCGTTTCTTTGTCATCACTCCGTCGGTACTCGAGCAGCAGATGAACATAATGGCTACACCAATCAGGGTTATAAGTTTAAGTTTCATGTTTTTATAGTTGTAATTAGATTTGAAATAATGTTTGCAAGGATTGTTATTTTTTTGATTTCCCTCTGCTTCGCACCGTCAGAGCGACGACCAGGACCGAGAGCATCGTGACGACAGCGAAAGTGGCAATAAAATCAATCAAGCGCATCGACACGGGGAAGGCGTCGACAACGGCATTGGCTCCAAGCTTCACAATACCGAACTGCTGTTGCAGCACACAGACAACGAATCCCAACACGAGACCCGCAACGCATCCGACAAGTGCTATCATAACGCCTTCGGCAAAGAACACCCGGCGGATGTCCTTGCTTGTCATTCCCATTGAACGCAACGTAAAGACATCGCGTCTCTTATTGATTATCAGCAGCGAGAGTGAGGCTATAAGATTCAGTGTCGATATCAGTACAATGAGCGAGAGAATGAGGAAGACACCAAGTCGCTCAGAACGAAATATCTTATAATACAATGGCTTCTGCTCGTAACGGTCCTTTACGCTAAAGTCCTCGCCCAACAGGGCGCGCAGCTCGCGTTTGCACTCTTTGAGGGTGCTGCTCTTGCTGTCGGTGAGGCTGACAGCGAGGGAGGTCACCTCGTCGTCTGCATAGTCCATCAAATTGCGGACGAAATCGATATCGGTGACAACATACTGATTGTCGATTTCTTCTTGAATGCTGAAAGTTCCTGCAGGCAGAGCATAGCCGTTATTAAAAGCTTCGTCGATTGTGAAGCCTATGGAAGAGGTGCCACGTTTCGGAATGTGTACCGCCACGGGGACGTTGGTCATCGAGTTGACTCCCATACGCACCATGATGTTCCACCCGAAGAGCAGATAGTACTGCTCGCCATAGTCGGTCTGTTCTTTGAGGATATACTCGCCATCGGCCAAGAGGGTGTCCAGTCCGCAGCTGTGGCCGTAGCCGGCATCGACACCGCGCAGCTGGACGATAGCTTCAGCCTGTCGAAGGGTGAGCCAGGCATTTTCTTCTGCAATTTCCGACACCGCAGCAACGCCTTCTACACGTTTCAAGGCCTCATAGTCTATCGACGACGTGCGGAATGTCTTGCCCTCGACGGGCTCTACCAACAGTTCCGGATCGAACACGTTGAAAAGGGTTTGCGTCAACTCGCCAATGCCATTGTAGACCGACATCACGACAACAAGAGCCAACGTGCTCACGGTGATTCCTATAAGCGAGATCCACGATATGACGTTTATCACCGTCTTCTCTTTGCGCGAGAAGAGGTAACGGCGTGCTATGAAGGTTCTTATGTCGAATTTGCCTAATGTCATTTACTAATAGCCACTTGCTGGCGCAACCGTATATCCCGGATCAGTTTTTAAGAAGGTTTTCGATATTCTCTATATAGTCGAGGGTGTCGTCGAGATAGAACTGCAGCTCGGGTATGATGCGGAGCTGCTTGCCCTCTCTGATGCCCAAACGTCGACGGATGTCGGCAGCATTGGTCAATATGGCATCAATGACAGTCTGCTTTGTGGCCGGCTCGCCGCTCTCGGGCATCGTGCCTAAGGGGTATATGCTTGCGTAGACGCGAGCAATCGAAAGGTCGGAAGTTACACGCACTCGGGTTATGGTGATGAGCGAGTTACCTATTTTGGATTTCATCTCTTTCAGGAAGATGTCACCCAAATCCTGCTGGATGAGTCTTGATATCTTATTTTGTCGGGTTGAGTCCATTTTTAGGGTCTTTTGGATGAACGAAGAAGATTAGAATCTGATACCGATACGTACCGGTACAAAGCAGGCCTGCTGCATGTATGCAAACGCAACTTCGGCATAGACACTCAGGTAGTTGCGTTCCATATTGCGATATTCGTAACGGAAAAACCAGTTGAGGCCTGTCGAGAGCTCGAAGTAGGGCGAGAGGGTGTTGCCATAAGCCCCATTGCTCATCAGATAGCTTGCGCCTCCACGCAGTCCTACCATCGGTGCCCACTCCACATCGAGCGGACGATAGTCAAGGTCGACAAAAGCCATCGGGCAATGCATCCCTGCTCCGAAATTGAAATCTTTCATGTCGGACGGCAAAGCTACAAAGTTGTAGCCCAAGCCAATACCGACAAAAAAGTCCTGGCGGATGTTCACGCCGTTGATGATGTTGGCGCCAACAGCATGCTGTAGGTTGTCTATATAGTAGCCACTCGGACCCTCTTTTCCGAAGTTCATGACAAACGGCATATAGCCGAGTTCGCCTTTGAACATGTACTCCACCTCGGAACGGTCCTGACGGAACTGCCCGTATACAGGCATCAAGGCTATTACAGCCATCAACATTAATATTGTTCTTTTCATATTTACGTATTTATATATTTTTTTCGTGTTCTCTATCCGTGAGACGGGTGTTCTGAAATCTTTAAACCCTATCCCTTTATTTAGTTCTCAATTTGATTTTTATGATTCTTGCTATAAAGATATTGTATATCACCAACAGCACAAGCAGAAGCAGCAGCGCACTCACCCATAGCGACACTGGGCCGCCCTCGATGTGGAACACCGTGTCGAGCCGCCCGACGTACAGATGCCTTACCCACGCCGACAACAGTGCAGCCATCGCCACCACAACGACCGTCACGCCACTGATAACCCTATGGTAGTAGCGTGCAATCTGGGCTGGCGTGTAGCCAATGTTGTACAGATTCACAAACAGGCTTCTGTTCTTGTGGACAATAAGGTTCATGCTCATAATGATTAGCACCGCCGAAAGCACCACGATAATCAATGCCGTGACCACAACAAATAGCATCGCCAGCTTAAAGAAGAATGTGAGCTTGCTCGCTTCCAGTTCGTTCTGGTTGATATTCAATCCTGTTGCCTCAAAGTATTGTGGTATCCGCTCGTCTGTGGCATCGGCAAACTCGACCAGCAAGCGGCTGCTGCGCTCCTTGCCGCCAGTGCCGAACTCGACATTGGCCCACTGCAGGAACGATTCGGGGACGAGTATCGAGTTGATTTTACCCGACAGTCCCACTATGCGGCTGTTATACACCTGATGGCGACCATTTCCGCTGACATAAATATTGAACGTCACCTGCGACAACATGGCCTCCGACACCACCGGCAACGACTGGCTCTCGGCAAAACCGAAATTGTAGAGACTCAGATAATCTTCCGGTATGACGATGGGCAGAAAGCCGTTGGCCGAATCCCATACCCAGTCCTCACTTTTCACATCGAGGTATTCATCCGGCACACTCTCAAAGAAAAGATCCGTGCTCAGTTTCTGACCATTGAAACTGATTGCGGCACTCGCGGCGAACGACGCACTGCCAAACGGAGCAACATCCTTGACAAATTCTTGGGCACGAAGTTTCTCCAATTCTTTCTCACCAAAATATATCTTCTCTTTGTCTGCTGTTTTGAACATTGTTATGTTCTTCGACACCGTGACGGTATGGGCCCTGAAAACGTCGGTCTGCTCGGTAAGTACAGGCCGGATGTCCCGCCATATCTGGACAGCCAAAAGTGCTATCGTGGCTCCTACCAGGAGTGTGATGGCATAGCCAACCAACTGTATGGGTTCCATTGTCTTGCGTTGCAGTTTTCGAATCACGGCTCTTCTATTTTTTCAAAGATTCATAACTTTATCGAATTCAAATTGATCGACAGGGTCTAACGCAGTGACGATCAGCCCGGCGTGCTGGCGCTCAACCTCGCCTGCAACGAGCGACGCCATGCGGTGGGCATTCTCGTTGTCGACATGGCTAAACGGTTCGTCGAGCAACAGGAAACGGAACGGCTGACAGAGCGATCGCACCGCAGCCACACGCTGTCGCTGACCCAGCGAAAGGGTGGCAACAGGCTGATTGAGCTTTTCGGACGGCAACAACACCATCAGCATCGATTCTATCTCGCTTTCGCTCTTGAAGTCCGTCAGGCGGTTCTTGAGCTGGACGTTCTCCAGGGCTGTCAGTTCTGGGAAGAGGCAGAGATCCTGAAACATATAGCTCATCTGGCGCACTTTGAAATCGCGCGAACTTTGCAGCACAACGACTCCGCCATCCTCTCTTATTGCAATATCGCCGACGTAGGCATTGCTTATCCCATATATGAAGTTGAGCAGCGACGACTTGCCGTGCCCGCTCTTGGCGCTGACCATATACTGCTTTCCCTGCTCAAAACGCACAAGGGATTGCATGTATATGTCGGAACCGGACACCTCCGATTCCGACATATAGCACGGTCTTATATTTCTAAGTTCTATCTCCAATATCAATCCTCCCACAACGACTCGTCGGGATCCTCATCGAAATCGTCGTCGACGTAGTATTCTTCCTCGTATACAGGACTTTCGTCTCCACCGCCTATCTGTTCCGTCAGGTTGCCGAGTTCGACGAGGTTGTTGTCGATGAAGTGGAGTGTCGACAGAAGGCTGTTTTCCTTCTTGTCTTTAATGTATAGATAACTCTCGACTCCTGTGTCGCTGGTGTTGTAAAGTTCAAAACTTTCGAAGTAGTTGCCGAGCAACTTGGTGACGTTCTGCGGAATGAGCTTCACCACAGCCTGCGGGTAGGTGTTGACATCCAGGTTGGCATACATGTAGAAATAATTCTTGGCCTTTGAAGCAATGGAGCCGTCGATGCCCTTGCCGAATCCGCCACCGATAAACTTGGTCACAGCGTCCTGGCTATTGGTGATGTAGAGATACTTGTCGGTCTTGGCTACATATATTTCTATGCCTGACCCTACATTGGCGTAGTAGTAACCGTCGCGGGCTTCCATGCCGGCAGCATCGATAATCTGCTGCACTGTGGCTGCATCGCTGATGTCGGCAACGATGGCCATAAGCGGCATGACGGTGGTCTGCTCGTTCTCGACCAAGTCGAAGATACTGAAGGCAACACTGCCCTTGAGGGCTCTGATGATGTCCAACAGGCTTTTGTCACCCACCAAGGGCTCGTTGAAGTCGACATCTTCTATGTTCATGCCTGCATACATATCGGCGGCTTTGGCAGCATTCATGGCAAACGAGAAGAAGAGGTAGCTCTTCTCGGGCAGCATCTTCAACAGGTCGCTGTTGAACTTTTGGTAGTAATCCTTATACTTTTTTGTGTTGAAACCCTGGCTTGTCATCTCGCTGCGGAATGCACCTTTGTCGAAATAGAGGTTCCATGCCATCGACATATTCTTCATGTCGTCCAAATACTCCTTCGGCAATCCAGACTCAACCAATGCGTTGCCGCCCATCCGTTCGGCGAAATTTATCATGGAACCATAGTCGGCCCAGATGCTCATCTCGCTGCGGTTACGCCAATAGTCGGCAAACTTCTTGTTGCCAGCCATGCTTCCGTCTTTCTTCAGATTCATCGTCGACGAGAGGTCGTTCCCGAATGATGTGGTCAACACTGCCACTTCCTTATTATACAGGATGGTTCCGAAATCGGTAGTGGCTTTGTTATAGCCATTCATCTCCTCGAACACCAATTCGTCGCCCTCTTCGGCCGTCTCGCGAAGGAATTTCTCGAAACGCGACTTTTTGTGCATGGCGGCAATCACGGCAAATCCCATATCCTGTGTAACGTATACGGCGACATCTTTCCGCAGGTCGAGTCCCGTCTCGGTGGGATCGTCGATTATTTTGTCGATCAGTTCGGCCATTTCAGGATTCTCATGGCGCAGCTCCTGCAGACCGAGTTTGACGAACGAGATGTTCTCGATGTTCTTGACATCGGCCTTTTTCATCAGGTCGCCAACATTGATGTCGGCCACGAGAAACGAATTGGACGGAATGTAGGCTGCCATATCGGGGCCTTTCGAGCAAGCGGCCAGCAGCACTACGGCAGCCAGCAGCATCACTATTCTGTGCATTAGATTGTGTTTCATTACAATTTGTTTTATGTGTTTATGATTGTGTTTTATTGCCTTTTTTCCTGTATTTTTCACTTAACGGAAAAAATAAATATTTATTGTCTGTTATTTTCCGAACATCACCTTCTCGCTGTTGAACATGCGCGTGAGGACGAAGACGGCGATGGCGGTATATGCGATATTGGCGACGACGGTGATGCCTACGGCGGCGGGCTTGAGGTCGAACGAGAATATCGACGCCATCGACTGCACACTGTTGTAGAACGGGATGAGGTAGGCCGTCAGCGATTCGGGAGCGTCGCCGCCCAGCATCGGCGTGAAGCCAATGAACATCACAAGCAGCATCAGCGGCAGCACCAGCGTACCTGCCGACTTGACATCCTTGGCCAGTGCCGACAGGATGGAGATGCAGCTGACAAGTACCAGCACCGTACTAATCAACACGCAGAGTATCAGCATATAGTCGCCCGTCGTATAGGGAATTGCAAAATCGATATCCACACCGTCGCCTTTCAGCATCCGCGGCAGCGACAGGATGATGCCGAGGAAGCTCGACAGGCCGCTGAGCATAGCGAAAGTCGACAGGCTCAGTATCTTGCCGATGGCCAGCTCGCTACGCTTCATTGGCGTCACCAGCAGGGTGGCTATGGTGCCGCGCTCCTTCTCGCCGGCGATGGCGGTGGGCGCCACAGCCATACAGCCCGAGAAGAGCAACATCATCAGCAGCATCGGGAACAGCTGGCCAAGAATCTCGCCCAGCGAGTCGTCCTCGTCGGCCATATCGAAGGTCTCTTCTTCGTCAGAGCTTTGGCTTTTGGCATTGATATCGAACATATTGTTGCGGCTGTTTTCCCAATCTTCGAGGTACGTCTTGACCGTCTGGTAGGCCAGCTCCGAGTTGTCGGAATTGGAGTTGTGATATATCTTCACATTCGGTGCCATCTCGCCGCCCATCGGGTCGTAGGCTGCTATGAGGCTGTCGAAGTGGGGCGGGAAATTGACGTAAATCAAACTTTTCTCCTTGTCGACCAGGCTGTCGCCAATAAGGGCCACGGCGTTGAAGCCTTCGGTAACAAGCTGGAACGGGATCGAGTCGAAGTCGCCACGCATGCTCTCGGGCATGTTGTCGACATAGACCGTCGTGGGGCCCTCCTTGTCGTCCTGATGGCTCTTGCCGATATTCTCACCCATCAGCGAATAGACGATATAAATCAGCAGACCCGGCATAATCACCGCAGTGAACAGCAGCGAACGGTCGCCGAAAAAGCGTGCAAACTCCTTGCGGACAATGGTCCACACATTACCTTGCTTTCTCATTCTTCACCTCCTTTCTGTGTTTTGTAGATTTCGAAAAAGCGGTCCTCGAGGCTCATTCCGTCGCGGATGGCGTCGAGGGTGTCGCAGTTGGTCATCCGTCCGTCAATGATGATGCCTACGCGGTCGCACAGCTTCTCTACGAGGCTGAAAATGTGGGTCGAAAGGATGATGGTCTTGCCCTGCTGACGCATCTCGGCCAGAAAGTCGGTCACGGTGCGCGCCGTCAGCACGTCGAGTCCATTGGTGGGCTCGTCGAAAATGATGATGTCGGGATTGTGCGCCAGCGAGATGACGATGCTGGCCTTCTGCTTCATACCCGTCGACAGGTTCTGCACCTTAACCTCGGCAAACTTGTCGATGCCGAAGCGTTCGAACATCATCCGCTTGCGCTCGGCGGCCTCGGCCTCTGGCACGCCGTGCAGACGGGCGAAGAAGTCGAACAGGTAGTTGGGCGTGAAGAAGTCCTCGAGCTTCAGCTCGCTGGTGAGGAAGGCTATGCGCGACCGCACCTCTTCTTCCTCGTTCACAACGCTGTAGCCATCCAGCACAGCATCTCCCGCATCGGGCTTGATGAGCGTGGCCAGGATGCGCAGTGTCGTCGTTTTGCCGGCACCATTCGGACCCAGCAGACCGAATATTTCACCGCGGTTGGCGGTGAAGCTCAGATTGTCCACAGCCACCTTCTTGCGCAGCGTGGTGCGTTCAATCTTCTGTTGTTTCTTTGAAAGCGTGAAGGTCTTCGATATGCCTTCCACGCGAAGAATTTCATCCATATTATTTTACTTTAAATTTTGATCGTGTTTTGGGGAGTCTCCCGCTCGCAGGCGAGCGAAATCATGGAAATCTTTTATTTTAGTGTCCTTGGCAAATCTTGGAAATGGTTTCCGACTGGCGTCGGAAATTAATGATATTGCCTGTGTTTTTCTGTTATTTTTCGTGCTTGGGACTTCTTATCTACTAATAGACGTTTATAGGGTTCAAAATCTTACAGCTGGCCGATGTTTTTCTTCGCTTCGCGGTATTCGTCCACAATCATTATTATGACCCAGGCGAAGAGAAGCAGCAACGTAATCGCCAGAAAGACATACATCAGCGCCTCCGTCCACGGCCGCTGCCACAGGTTGTTGCAGTAGTCGAACAGGCCGTACAGTTCGAAGCAGAACGTGATGATAGGCCACCAGACCAGGCGCGTGCGATGTATGTCGCTGACGCGCTCGTTCTTGCACCACTTCAGACGGCCGTCAACCATCTTGAAGCCCCACTTGTAGTTCTTCATATTGGGCATCCATGTGATGAACATTCCGCCAGCCAGAATCGCCAGCGAGTAGAACAGGTAGCCGACAAAGAAGCCAGCACCTTGCGACTTTATCTGCATAGCCATCAATATGTTGCCGGCCACGACAACCATCACTGCCAGCGCGCTGCCGACCAGTCCTATAGTTTTTTTGCTCTCTATTGTCATAAGGCTTCTCCTTTCTTACGTTGGCGGGCGGAACTGACGATTCCGATAATGAATCCACTCAAAACCGGTACAGCAACAGCGATGCTGCTTAGCACCTCGAACGACAGCAGCCAGAACGTGTCGGGCCATATCAGCCCGAATGCAAACAGCGGCACAATCAGCGAAAACGACCATCCCGAAATGCCCATCTGCAAGGCCTGCAGCCCGTCGTCGTCGCGCCGCATCTTGCGCGGCTCGCGGACAAAACGGCCCTTGCGCAGCTTCAGCACCGTGTACTCCATCCCGCGCTCTGCCTGCCGCAGCGTCATCCAGTCGGCCACCAGACACACCACGCCAGCAAGCAACATTATACCGAACACAAAGGCGAACACCTTGACATTCTCGCCCCTTATACCGATGAAGCCCAGCAAAGCGCCCACCAGGTAGTTCAGCAGTGCCAACACTGCCAGCACGATGGTCGCGATTCTTATTTTATTCATTGCTGCCTCCCTCCTTTCCGGGCGCACTCGGAGCCTCGCCCCTACGGTTGGCGCTCTTCGGATGCCGCTTGGCCTTCTTGAGGGCTTCAGACAAAATCCACTCTATCTGACCGTTGGTGCTGCGGAACTCGTCCGCAGCCCAACGCTCGATAGCATCGTAGACCTCACTGTCCACCCGAAGTGCAAAGGTTTTCTTCATTTTATTGCAACTTTAACCATAACCTTAACTTTAACCTCAGTTAGAAATTGCCTCTGATAGATTGTATCAATCCATTGAGCTGCCTTTCAACAGATGCCAACTTCTCTCGCATATCATCGTATTGTTCTTCTGATATATATCCTATATTTTTGGAAATAAGCAGCTGCGTCTCTGTTTCAAATGCCGATCCTAAGGCAATGTTCAAGAAACGTGCGAATTCGCTATCTGTGCTGCGACCTGAACCTTCTGCAATGTTCGAACTTATAGACACCACAGCCCGTTGCATCTGATCGCACAGGCTTTTTTTCTCGAACCAAGGCATTTCACCTGTCAATCTGTAAATATGTGTTGCCAGATCAACTGCCTCTTGCCAGACCTTATAATCTCTAAAGTTCCGAGTACCCATTGTATCTGAAGTTAAGGTTAAGGTTAAAGTTAAGGTTTTTTTAATAAATAGAGCCAGTATTAATTACCGGGCTGGCACTCTCGTCGGCGCAGAGGACGACGAGCAGGTTACTTACCATCGTGGCTTTCTTTTCTTCGTCGAGCTGCACCACTTCGCGCTCGCTCAGCTTGTTGAGGGCAAGCTCGACCATCGACACGGCACCTTCAACAATCTTCTCGCGGGCCGAGATGATGGCGTCGGCCTGTTGGCGGCGCAGCATCACGCTGGCAATTTCGGCAGCGTAGGCCAGATAATTGATGCGGGCCTCGACAATCTCGATGCCGGCGATGCTGAGACGGCTGCGCAGCTCGTCCTCAAGCTGGTTGTTGATCTCCTCGGCACCGCTGCGCAGGGTCAGCTCGGTGCTGTTGTGGTCGATGTTGTCATAGGCATAGTGGCCAGCCACCTTGCGCAGGGCGGCGTCGCTCTGCACGTGCACGAAGCTGTCGTAGCCCTTCAGCTGCTGCTGGTTGGGCTGCTGGGCTTGCTCGCCGTGCTGTGCCGACGACGTCAGCGTGTCCACATCGATGTCGAACACAGCCTTGTAGGTGTCGGCGACCTTCCACACCAGAACCAGTCCGATCATAATCGGGTTGCCGTTCTTGTCGTTGACCTTGATGGGCGGCACGTCCATATTGCGTGCGCGCAGCGATATGCGACGCTTGGCATAGAACGGGTTGATCCAGAAGAAACCGTTCTGACGCACAGTTCCGCTGTAACGGCCGAAGAAGGTCAGCACGCGACTCTGGTTGGGCTGGATAATCATAAAGCCGACGCAGTGCAGGATATAGACAAATAACATCACCACTCCCGTCATTATTGGCAAAAGTATCATCGCTGTAGGCTCGCCGTCCGAGCGGACCATCCCGTCAAAACCTGACTCCCAGACGATAAGAAGCACTGTTCCTACCAGCAATGCAATGTTAATCAACAGGTGGAGAAAGCCGTTGTTCTTGGCTTTCATTTGTTTGTCAAATTCTTTTGTTTCCATTGATTTAATCTAATTAACTGTTAATGATTTAAATATTTACAAAATTTGATTTGATATTATTTTGATATCACTTTGCAAAATTACAAACATTTTTTTAACCACCAAATTTTTTTTCAAAAAAAACGAGATTATGAAAGGAAAAACAAAGAATGAGATTATCGTATTTCACTGGTCTAAGGCGCATTAATACATAAGGGAGTAAAAATTCCACAAGATCTCGCTCGCTTGCGAGCAGGAAAAGATTTACAAGATTTACAAGATTTCGCGAGGCGGGACGCCGAGCAGGAGAAAATTTCCAAAATAAGTGTGAAAAAATATTTTTTTGTATTTTTGCATCTTCAAACAAAGATATTTTTATAAATTACAAACATTAAATAATATGAAAATCAGCAGACTGTTCACAGCAGCCCTCATTGTTGCCGCCATGTCGGCGGTCAACATTTCGCAGGCCTGCACCAATTTCCTTTTCACCAAGGGTGCCACCAAGGACGGCTCGACGATGATCACCTACGCCGCCGACAGCCACGTGCTTTACGGCGAGCTCTACTATCGCAAGGCCGCTACCTACCCCGCCGGCACGATGTTCCAGGTCGTCGACTGGGACAGCGGCAAACCCCTGATCAAGATTCCGCAAGTCGCCCTAACATACAGCGTTGTGGGCAACATCAACGAGTTCCAGCTGGCCATCGGCGAGACCACCTACGGCGGCCGCGAAGAGCTGGCCAACGAGATTGAGGGCGGCATCGACTACGGCTCGCTCATCTACCTCACCCTGCAGCGCGCACGCAACGCCCGCGAGGCCATCCAGGTGCTGGCAGGTTTCCTCCAGGACTATCCCTACCACAGCGAGGGCGAGAGCTTCAGCATCTGCGACCCCAACGAGGTGTGGATCTTCGAACTCATCGGCAAGCGTCCCGGCCTGACCAAGGCTGACCTGTCGAAGAAGCTGAAATACACCTACACCGACGGCGCCGTGTGGGTTGCCCGCCGCATCCCCGACGGCTACGTCAGCGGCCACGCCAACCAGGCCCGCATCACCCAGTTCCCACAGGAACCCAAGAAGTTCGCCAAGGCCAAAGGCAAGGGTCTGCACACCGCCATCAGCAGCAAGCACCTCGACTATCTCTTTGAGCCCGAAGTCGAATGCGTATACAGCCACGATGTCATCACCTTCGCACGCGCCTGCGGTTGGTACAACGGCACCGATGCCGACTTCAGCTTCACCGACACCTACGCTCCGCTGACTTTCAGCGGTATCCGTGGTTGCGACGCCCGTGTCTACGCTATGTTCCGCCGCGTCAACGCCAGCATGAAAAAATATGAGAAATACGCTATGGGCGATGCCACTGCCGAGCGCATGCCCCTGTGGATCAAGCCCGACCATAAGGTCGACGTCAAGGAAGTTATGGACCTGATGCGCGACCACTACGAGGGCACCGCTATGGATATGACCCAGGATGTGGGTGCCGGCCCCTTCGCCTGCCCCTACCGCTGGCGTCCTATGGGCTTCAAGGTCGACGGTAAGGAATACATCCACGAGCGCGCCACCTCGACCCAGCAGACCGGCTTCAGCTTTGTGGCCCAGTGCCGCAGCTGGCTGCCCCGCAAGGTGGGCGGCATCATCTGGTTCGGCGTCGACGACACCTATAGCACCGTCTACTGCCCGATGTATTGCGGCATCACCGACATCCCGCTGTGCTTCCGCGAGGGCAACGGCGATATGCTGACCTACAGCCCCACGTCGGCTTTCTGGCTCTTCAACCGCGTCACCAACTTCGTCTACAGCCGCTACAAGGATATGATTGTCGACCTGCAGAAGGTGCAGACCGACCTCGAGGAAGGTTTCATCACCGATGTTGAGAAGTTCGACAACCGCGCCAAGAACGCCACCGAAAACGAGGTGATCACCCTGCTCAACGACTTCAGCGGCCGCCAGGCCAAGAAGATGATGGACGAGTGGACCAAGCTCGACCAGTACCTGCTCGTCAAATACATCGACGGCAACGTCAAGAAGGAAGAGAACGGCAAGTTCAAACGCACCGAATGGGGCGGCTGCGCTATGCCCAACCAGCCCGAATATCCGCAGTGGTTCTATCGCCAGATCGTCAAAGACCACGGCAACATCATCGAGGTAAAGTGACGTTTTAACGTTAACTTTAACCTTAACGTTAACGTTAACTTCAGATACAATATCAATGTGCCAATAGATAACATACGTTGATGATGGAATAGAACAGGGTAGCTTAAAAATAAGTTGCCCTGTTTTTTCATATCATTCAAAACAATGTGGCATTGCTCCCAAAAGTGTCAACTTTTTTCAGGTTAAGACAGTTTAAACTAAAAAATATTTTCGGGCATTCACGGGCATTTACGTTCAAAATCTCCTGCTCGCAAGCGAGCGAGATCTTGTAGATCTTGTGGATTTTTTTCTTTTTTTTCTCCTGCTCGGCGTCCCGCCTCTTGAAATCCATAGATCTTATAGATTATAACGCTCGCGACGCGAGCGAATTAATGGCTATTATTATTTGATTATGTCGTTAAAATATATTCATGATAATTCCTGGCTAATTTCTGGTAATTCCTGTTTAAACCAAAAAATATTTTCGGGCATTCACGGGCATTTACGGGCATTCACGTTCAAAAACTCCTGCTCGTAGTGCGAGCAAATTGAATAATTCTTTAAAAACAATAATTCAATCGCTTTGGCGTTAGTATGAATGCTTTAATGAGAGTGCACATTATTTCGTTTGTATCTTTTGTTGATTTTAAACCCTTAACACATGAAATACAAAATCCTTATTGTCATAGCATTATTGTGCGGATGGAACGCCGCGAGGGCTTGCACCAACTTCATCTGCAGCCGAGGCGCATCGGCCGACGGCTCGACGATGATCACCTACGCTGCCGACAGCCATACGCGCTACGGCCAGCTGCGCTACCACCGCGGCGGCGACCACCAGCCGGGCGAGACCGTGAAGCTCTACAACTACGGCAGCCTGAAATTCCAGATCGAGATTCCGCAGGTGGCACATACCTACAACGTGGTGGGCTTCATCAACGAGAAGCAGCTGGCCATCGGCGAGACCACCTGGGGCGGCATCAGCCCCCTCGACAAGGGCAACGCCGAGGGCATCGACTACGGCAACCTCATCTACATGGCCTTGCAGCGTGCAGCCAACTGCCGTGAAGCCATCAAGGTGATGGCCGAACTGGTGGAGACATACGGCTATGCCGATGGCGGCGAGAGCTTCTCGCTGGCCGACCCCAAGGAGGTATGGATATTCGAAATCACCAGCAAAGGCAGCGAGAAGGGTGCCGTCTGGGTGGCGCGCCGTGTGCCCGAAGGCTACGTCTGCGGCCACGCCAACCAAGCCCGCATCACCACCTTTCCCCAGATGCGAAAGGAGTCGAACCTCAGCATCGACAGCCGCAACCTCAAGCACATCTTCAAGCCCGAGGTGGAATGCGTCTATGCCGGCGATGTCATCAAATTCGCCAAGGCCCACAACATCGCCGCATACGCCGGTCAGTCCAAGCACACCGACGCTGACTTCAGCTTTGCCGACACCTACAACCCTCTTACCTTCAGCGGTCTGCGTGCCTGCGAAGCACGCGTCTACGCTATGTTCAACCGCGTGAACAGTAATATGAGGCAGTACGAGGCTTTCGCCATGGGCGACAAGACTGCCAAGCGCCTGCCGCTGTGGATTGAGCCCGACCGCAAACTCAGCGTGCACGATGTCATGGAGCTGATGCGCGACCACTACGAGGGCACTCCGATGGATATGAGCGGCGACGTCGGTGCCGGCCCGTTCCACTGCCCCTACCGCTGGCGCCCGATGGACTTTGAGGTCGACGGCAAGAAATATGTCCACGAACGCGCCATATCGACGCAGCAGACGGGCTTCAGTTTCGTGGCACAGTGCCGCTCGTGGCTGCCCGACAAGCTGGGCGGCATCATCTGGTTTGGCGTCGACGACACCTACAGCACCGTCTATTGCCCTATGTTCTGCGGCATCACCCAGGTACCCATCTGCTTTGAAGAGGGCAACGGCTCGATGAGCCAATACAGCGAGACGTCGGCCTTCTGGCTCTTCAACCGCGTCAGCAATTTCTGCTACCTGCGCTATGACTCGATGATTGTCGACGTGCGTCGCGTGCAGGGCGAGCTCGAAAGCGACTTCATCCAGATTGCCGACCAGGTCAGCCGCCAGTACGAGAACTACGACGACGCCCGCCTCGTGGCATCGCTCAACAAGACCAGCAACCGCTGCGCCGACCAGATGATGCGCCGCTGGAAAGAGCTTGACCAGTTGCTGCTGATGAAATATATCGACGGCAACATCAAGACCGTCGAAAACGGCCGCATCAAGACCACGCCCACCGGTGTCGTCACAGGCATCAAGCAGCCCCCCTATCCCGAATGGTTCTACCGCCAGATTGTCGACGACCACGGCGAAGTGATACGGGAGTTCTAACTTCGTACGAAGACGAAAACGAAGACGAAAACGAAGACGAAAAAAAGACGAAAACGAAAAAAACTGTGTACGAAAAACAACAATGAAGAAGACCTTTCTGATAGTCACGCTGATACTCTCCTCTATATTCCTCACCTCGTCAAGCGTCTCGCACCACAAACCCCGTTTCGAAGACCTCTACGAGTGCTATGTCATCTCCGATGCCGAAGTCTCTTACTACGACAACCCCGACGAATTCGAGCAAATAGACTACGAAGAACTCCTCGACATTGTCCGACACGCACGCTACAAACCGGTCGCCTTCGAACGAGCATGGCTGATAAACCTCTACGACGACGAAGGAATCCGATACAATCTGTCCGTCAGCCGCTCCTGCCGCTTTGTGCGTGTAGATGCCAACAGTTTCCAACTCTCACGGTGCGCCGCCCGACATCTGGAACACCTACTTCCCAAATAAGCTGGTACGTAAATGGTACGCAAGCATCCTTGCTTGCAAAAATAACTGGTACGCATGAGCAAAACTGCCATTGGACGTTTTGCTCTGCATGCGTACCATTTTAAAAACTTTTCTGTATATTTGTAGTTTTTTTGCATCTCGTTACGTTTATTATATTTGCACTTGGTTAATAAAAACATTTGTTTGTGAGGCATGACTTAATATTTGTCAAGAAAAAGTATGCCTCACAAACTTTATACTTAATGAAAATAATTAACACATTATAAATATGAATAATCGAAGAATCAAAAAACTTATCAGCAAGACGACATTTCGCAAATTGTTGCCACTTGTCGCAATTTTGCTTTTCAACTTTTCCGCTTCGGCACAGGGATGGTACGCTACGGCTCCATACTCGACATCGTTCGAAGACGCGACCGACAACGGTGCCTGGATTCTCCTGAACGGCAGTTCAACTGACAGCACGAGTTTCAACATCTGGACTCTCGGTCAGGCCACCAACAACACTACAGGAGGCTCCAGCTCGCTCTACATCAGCGACTCGATAGGTGGCGATTATTTCTACAACGACACCATTACGTCGACAGCCATTGCCTACCGCAACCTCACGCTCGACGCTGGCCTGTACAGCATCGCTTTCGACTGGTTCGCAAACGGAGAGGCTGATTACGACTATCTGCTCGCCGCTCTGGTTCCGGAGAGCGACACCACTGTCCTTGCCGGAGGCCTCTACCTGCCCGACGGTGTCAGCCGCTGGGGATTGCCCGACGGATGGATCAACCTCGGAGGCCAAAGCCCAAGCATAGCCCTCAGCACCTCGCCACAGTGGAACCGGCAGAACTCTTACGCCAACGTTCCCATTTCCGGCAACTACAAACTGATATTCATCTGGACCAACGATGCTTCCGACGGTAGCAACCCTCCGGCAGCCATCGACAACATAGCACTCCGACAGATATTCTGCCTCGCCCCGACGTCACTCACCGCGACCCAGGGCGTTCATAGCATAACACTGCAGTGGACCTCCAACGGCAACGAAGACGAATGGATTGTCAGCTCGGACGACACCACCTTTACCACCAACACCACAAGCTGCACATTCACCGACCTGCAGCCCTACACTCAATACTCGTTCTCGATCCGCTCGGTGTGTGACGACGGCGACACCAGCTTGCCTGCCACCATCAACGCCACTACTGGTTTCGAAGTGCCTTTCGTCGAAAACTTCGACGCTCTCTATTCTTTCCCAGCAGGATGGAGCTACACTCTGACAGGCGATTCAGCCTATAGCACCGACTACTATGCTCCTCAAATCACATCTTTCGGTGATGGCAATGCCCTGCGTCTGCGCGGCTTCGGCTATGTCACACTTCCCGTCACCGACGCGCGTATCGACACTCTGCAGATGACCTTCACCCATGAGGTCGCAGCAGCCTCACGCCCTCTCGCTGTAGGAATCATGAATGGCTCTACCTTTGTGCCTGTCGACACCATCGACGACCCAGCAGGCACCTACCGCCACACCATCTACTTCCTGAACTATAACGCTGGCGGCAACAATATCGCTTTCCGCAACTTCTGCGACGATACTGAAGTCGACTACGCAACACATTATATCGACAACATCTCTGTAGAATACCTTCCATCCTGCTTCCCGGTCCAGAACGTGACCGCCGTGGCCGACTCGACTTCGGCAACGGTTTCGTGGACGCCCCTCTTCGGCGGCAATGAATGGATAGCCGAAATCTACAGAGTTGGCGACTCTGTCGCTACGGCACAAAGCATCTGCACCACGACGACTGCCACTTTCAGCAACCTTCTTCCCAACACCGACTACATTGCCTCCGTGCGACGCATCTGCGGCGAGGACGACACCAGCGAGGCTCGGACCGCTTCGTTCAACACCCTCTGCGCAGCAGTAACGGTACAGGAACTTCCATACATCTATGGCTTCGAGGACGGCGACGGTGTCGGACGCTGCTGGAGTGCATACGCCAACACCGTCTACAACACGCCTTCGTCATCATGGGGCAACGCTCACAGCGGCATTTCGTCTTATAATCTTTCTTCGAGCGATTCCAACTGGTCCTACGTCGTTCTGCCCCTCTTCGCCACGAACCCCAACACCCTCATGGTCAGCCTGTACGCTCGGGCCAACGCTGGCGGCAACCAACTTGTCTTCGGCGTTATGGACGACCCCGAGGACTACACCACGTTTACCGCTGTCGACACCATGGTTTTCACCAACACCTACGACCTCTACGAGATTCCTCTCACCAACTATAGCGGCACCGGACGCTTCATTGCCCTCCTCTGCGATTCAGGCTCCAATCAGAGCATCTACATCGACGATGTCACCGTCGAACTCACTCCCGCTTGCAGCCGCATCCGCGACCTCGAGGTGCCGGCAGTGACGGCAGGTGCAGCATTTATGCGTTGGAACAACGGACGTGTAGGCAACTACATCGGTGCTCAAATCCAATACCGCGACACCCTCTCCGACTCCTGGGAGACATACAACACCAACAGCCACGACTACTTAGCCACAGGCCTCTACTACAACACCACCTACGAGCTGCGCATTGCCGCACGCTGCGAAGGCGATGAATTGTCGAATGTTGTGACCACACACTTCACCACCAAACTGACGGGCTGTAACGGCATCGACAGCACTTCGCTCTGGAACGACACCATCAGCGGTTTTTCGGCTTCCAACCACTTCGAAGTACCAGTCCACAACTGGCATCCCTACTCCTTCAGCGAACAGCTCTACACCGCTGCCGAACTCGACACCATAGGCTCCATCAGCGCCATCTCGTTCTTCTACGTAGCCGACACACTCCCGATGACAGCCAAGGACAGCTGCTTCATCTACATGGGACTCACCGACCGCACCTCCATCAGCTACAGCGACTTCATCCATCCCAACGACCTTACCCTCGTCTATAGCGGCCCGCTCAACTGCACGGCCGGATGGAACACCTTCGCTTTCAACGAGGGATTCATCAACTATGACGGACGCAGCAGTCTCGTCGTTGCCGTGGTCGACTATTCGGGCGACAACCACGACGAGGCCTACCGTTTCCGCTGCCACGACGCTTCGGGCAAAACCGTAAGCATGTACAGCGACGAGTACACCTTCGAAAACTATATGCTCATGGAGCAATACAACTACCCCTACCGCAACGACGCAATATTCCAATTCTCCGAATGTGCCTTCGAAAGCGAATGCTTCCCGCCTATGGTCTCCATCAACCAGATCGAGGCCACATCAGCTTCCTTCACCCTCATTCCCGGAGCTAACGAGGAGCAATGGAGCATCTATGTACGCGCTATCGGCGACTCGGCATTCACTCTTTTCAGCGAAACGACACTCTATAACTTTACCATAAACAACCTCCTCCCCTCCACTTCCTACACTATCCGCATTGTGGGCGACTGTGACGACCAGCCCTATTCCGATGTCATCTTCACCACCAAATGTCTGGCCCAAGCCGTACCCTACACCGAGGACTTCGCCGGATGGCCCGTGGGTGCATCTCCTATCGTACCCTCCTGCTGGACAAAATTCAACCCCCTCGGACCCAACATGCCCTACATCTACCCCTGGAACGTTCAGGGACGAAGCTCGGTCCTCTACCTCTTCTCGAACGCCAGCTCTTATAGCCTGGTGGCCCTGCCCGAATTCGAACCGGCCATCGACTCGCTGCAAATCAGCTTCTACATGCTGCGCGAATACAACAGCAGCAGTAACAATAATTATGAGCACCAGCTGCAGCTCGGCATCATGACCGATGTCGACGACATCGAAAGTTTCTTCCCTCTCGACACCATCATCCTCGACGAGGTCAACTCGTGGCAATTCCTCGAATTGCCGCTCAACAGCCTTGCCGAAGACACCACACTCACTGCCGACCAATTCGAGGCTCTGCGCCACGGACGCATCACGCTCCTCTCACCCGACAGCGTCTACAGCTACCCCTACATCGACGACATCAAGGTCGACTACATCCCACGCTGCAAGCGTCCTACCGGCCTGGCCAAGAACACGTCACTCAGCACCGCCGACTCGCTGGTTCTTACTTGGGACAACAACAACGAAGAGGGACTCGGATGGATGCTCTACATCAATGACACTTCCTATCTTGCAACGACCAACACTATCGCCATTGGCGGACTCAACCCCGGAATGGTCTACAACGTCAGCCTCCGCAAAATCTGCGGTGAATATACCGACGACAACACCCTCATCTGGAGCGACACCAGCGAAGCTGTCGAAATACAGGTCCGCACCTCTTGCGGCACAATCAAATACTCGCCCTGGACCGAGGGCTTCGAACTCCTCTCTCCCGGCAATGCATTCTCTACAGCCTTTGCTCCCTGCTGGCTCCGCATCAACGAAGCCACCAACTACTACGGCATCCCCTACGTCTCCGACGAAAACGGATACTACAGCGACTGCCACTCGGGTGAACGCGGCCTCAACTGGAGCGCCGACATCAGCCCGCTCGCTGCCAACGAGATAATTATCGCAACACCTGTCATCGACACCGCAGCCCTGCCTATCAACACTCTGCAAATGAGCTTCTGGGCTCGCTCCGCCAGCGGAACGCAGAACCCGATGTTCAAAATCGGCGTCATCAACGACGGCGACACGTCAGGCTCTTCGTTCGTTGGCGTCGACACCATTACCATCAATGGCATCACCTCATGGCGCAAATATACCGTCTACTTCAGCGAATATGACGCTGACGGAAACCGCATCGCCATCAAGACCGACCGCCCCGACGACGACTGGGAAGCCAGCATCGACGACATCGAAATCAGGATTATGCCTCTCTGCCCGCCTGTCACTGGCATCACGGCAATCGGCATCGACACCAACTCCATAACCCTAACCTGGACCGACCACGGCAACGCCAATTCGTGGGATGTCGAATACGGTCCTCACGGCTTCGAACAGGGACAAGGCACCTTCGTCTATGCCACCTCGTCGACCTTCACAATCACAGGCCTCGCCACGTCGACTAAATACGACTTCTTCGTCCGCCCCGTATGCGACGAGACAGGCGACTGGGCCATGGCCACCTTCACCACTGCCGACCCATACTTCGAGCTGCCTTTCCTCTGCTCGTTCAACGATGAGGCTCAAAACAGCAAGTGGAACTTCAGCAGCGGCAGCCACCAGAACGCCTGGTACATAGGCAGCGCTCTCGGCAACGGCGACAACAGCTCGCTCTACATCTCGCAAGACGGCGGCACCACCAACACCTACAACCGCGATGTCACCGGCATCAGCTACGCCTTCGTCAACCTCGCTCTCCCCGATACCGGCAACTACAACTACCGCTTCGACTGGCGCAGCAACGGTCAGGCTGGCTACGACTTCCTGCGTGTGGCTCTTGCTCCCATCAGCTTTGCTCCCGAAGGCGGCACTTACGCCCCCAACGGATTCACCGCAACCTCGCTCCCGCTCGAATGGATTGCCCTCGACGGCGGAAGCCAGCTGGCAGGCGACACCTCGCAATGGACTACTATTGAAAGCGAGGCACACATCACCTCGCCGGGTATCTACCGACTCATCTTCTGCTGGTACAACCACGCCATAGCTTTCGGACACGACAACCCGGCAGCCATCGACAACGTCATCTTCCGCCACACCTCGTGCCAGACCCCGTCCAACCTGAACTGCACTGCATACGACGACAGCATCTATGTCTCGTGGACCTCGAATGGCGACGAGACGGCATGGATCGTCTCCTGCCAGGACACTTCGATAGTGGCATACAACACCAACTGCATGCTTACAGGCCTCACCGCCAACACTCAGTACACCGTCAGCGTGCGCGCCTTCTGCTTCGTTGGCGACACCAGCATGGCTGTCTCCACTCCTGTCCACACTACCTGCAACCCCATCGTGCTGCCCTATAGCGACAACTTCGACAGCTACACCACCTCGCAGGGCTCCAATGGCTTTACCGACTACCTCCCCGAATGCTGGCTCTACCAGACCCTCGGCAATGACGGCACCCGCAACCCGCAGCTATACTACGGTTCCGGTTCTGCCAACAGTGGCAACTACAGCATGTTCATGGGTCGTGAGGCTTACCTCGCCCTGCCTCCCACTCCGCTGCCGCTCAACCGCGTGCAAGTAACCTTCTACCACAAAGTGAACAACTCCGACTTCGGCATCCAGATCGGCGTACTCGAAGGCAACACCTTCGTCCCGATAGAATCGATCAGCGACCCCGAAGGACAATACGTATCGCATACCGTATCGTTCCAGAACTACACAGGCAGCAGCCGCATCATCGCCTTCCACAACACCAATCCCATGGACGGAATTGGCGCACCCAACTTCATCGACGACCTCCTCATCGAAGAGCTGCCCGACTGCATGCCGGTAACGGGCATCACCTCACCCTCGCAGTCTACCACAAGCCTCAATATCGACTGGACCGATGTGACCACCGCCCTCGATTGGGAAATCGAATACGGACCCGCAGGCTTCACTCAGGGCGAAGGCACTACCATCACGGCTACTTCCCATCCTGTCAACATTACCGGTCTCGACACGCTCTCCACCTACGACTTCTACGTGCGTGCCCACTGCAGCGACACCGGCTATAGCGACTGGAGCGCTCCCGTACAGCTCAGCACCACCTTCTGCGAGGATGCTCTGAGCTTCTCGACAGGCAGCGGCAACGGAACCAGCTACTATATCCCTATAAGCACCTTCTACGAATACTCGCTCACCGAATTCATCATCGACTCTGCCGAGCTGGCTGGCATAGGCAACATTTCCGCCATCGCCTTCTTCTACAACCACACCGACTCGCTCAACGTCAAGAACGACGTCACCATCTGGTTCCAGCCAACGACACGCACCTCCTTCGCCAACGTCAATAGCATCCTCTCGCTCGACACGAATATCGCCACTCGCGTCTACAGCGGACGTCTCGATGCCACCAAGGGATGGAACTACTATAATTTAGAGAACGAATATGTGTGGGACGGCGTGCGTGGCATCTGCGTCTTCATGATTGACAACTCCGGAGCCTCTACCACCTCGTCATTCACCTTCCGCACAGCTTCCTGCAGCGGCAAGAAGACTGTCAGCTACTGCAGCGGCACCTCGGCCATCAACCCATTCAACCCGACATCGGGCTTCTCGGGCAACCGCAACAACTATAACTATCGCCCGGCAATGCAGCTCATCTCCTGCGGCGCAGCCAACTGCCCCGAGCCTGTCTACCTCACCGCTTCGAACATCAGTTTCGACACCGCCGTCATCTCGTGGCGCGGTATGTCCACGACCTACGAAGTGGCTTTCAAGGAAGCAAGCGAAACCGATTGGCCCGAAGCCGTTACGGTGACCACCACGGGCAACCTTGGCAACTACCACCTCACCGGGCTCGAGGAGCAGACCACCTACGCCTTCCGCGTACGCCAACTCTGCTTTACCGGAGTGATGTCCGAATGGGCTGAAGCCACCTTCACTACAGCAATAAGACCCTGCATGGCCCCGACCGGCCTCGACACACTGAGCGTAGGCTACGACCAAGTGGTCATCGACTGGACTCCCAATAACCCGCAGTCGCAATACTACATCCGCCTCAGCCACGGCAACAACGAAGAGACTTTCATCGTCACCTCGCACCCCTACACTCTTACCGGACTGACCGACAACTTCACCTACTCCGTCGCCGTTGCCGACAGCTGCCTAACAAGCGGAACGGTTTCTGACTTCACTCCTGCCATCAGCTTTACCACACGCTATTGCCAACCCGTCTCGAATGTCGAGGTCACTGACATCACAGCAACCTCGGCCCACGTCACATGGACCGGCAACGGCAACTCCTACACCATCGAGTATGGCGAAGGCAACTTCAGCGAGGGTACAGGCACCACCGTCTCCAACATCACGGGCAACAGCTATACCATCAACGGACTCCAGAAGAATACCGAATACTCTGTCTATGTGCGCAAAAACTGCACCGCCACAGCCCATAGCCTCTGGAGCCAGCGCAAAGTCTTCACCACAACCAACGAAGGCATTATGACGCTCGACTCACAACACACAACGCTGTCCCTCTACCCCAACCCGGCAAACGGACACACCACACTGACCCTCAGCGGCATCGAAGGCACCTGCCAGGTCAATATTGTCGACCTCAATGGACGCACACTCTATAGCACCAAACTCGACGGATGCTACGAACAGTGCACCACCCGCATCGACCTCGGAACGATTCCCTCAGGAACCTACTTTGTACAGATCGCAGGCAAAAACGCCAACATCGTCCGCAAACTGATAGTGAAATAATAAACCCATTAAACCCATTAAACCCATTAAACCCATCAAACCCATCAAACCCATTTCAAGGTCAACGTTAAGGTTCACAAAAAAACTTTTTGGGCATTCGGATATTTTATGTAATTTTGTTGCTCGTTTACAATTGCATCAAACAACAATAAAATATTGTAATTATGTATACTAAGTTTCAAGAACACCTCAAGAAAGAACTGGCTGACATCGAAGCTGCCGGTCTTTACAAAAATGAACGCATAATCGAAAGCCCCCAGGGTGCTGAAATCATGGTAAAAGGCAAGAAGTGCCTCAACTTCTGCGCCAACAACTACCTCGGCCTCGCCGACAACCCCGAACTCATCAAGGCTGCTAAGGCCGGCATGGATGCCCGTGGCTTTGGTATGGCATCGGTCCGCTTCATCTGCGGCTGCCAGGACCTCCACAAGCAACTTGAGAAGAAGATTGCCGAATTCTTCGGCACCGAGGACACCATCCTCTACGCCGCCTGCTTCGATGCCAACGGCGGTGTCTTCGAACCTCTGCTCACCGAAGAGGACGCCATCATCAGCGACGCCCTCAACCACGCCTCGATCATCGATGGTGTACGCCTCTGCAAGGCTCAGCGCTACCGCTACGCCAACGCTGACATGGCCGACCTCGAAGAGCAACTCAAGGCCGCTCAGAAGAACCGCTTCCGCATCATCGTCACCGACGGTGTCTTCTCGATGGACGGCAACGTCTGCCCGCTCGACAAAATCTATGAGCTCGCCAACAAATACGACGCCATGGTTATGGTCGACGAGAGCCACTCGGCAGGTGTAGTCGGCAAGACCGGTCGCGGTGTGACCGAACGCTACAACCTGCGCGGCAAAATCGAGATCCTCACTGGCACATTAGGAAAAGCCTTCGGCGGCGCCATGGGCGGTTTCACCACCGGCAAGAAGGAAATCATCGACATGCTTCGTCAGCGCAGCCGTCCGTATCTGTTCTCCAACTCGATGGCTCCCGGCCTCGTGGCCGCCGGTATCCGCATGTTCGAACTCATGAGCGAGACCAACGCCCTGCAAGACAAACTGCACGAGAACACCGACTACTTCCTGCGCCGCATGAAGGAAGAAGGCTTCGACTGCAAGCCCAGCGAGAGCGCCATCTGCGCCGTTATGATCTACGACGCTGCCAAGAGCCAGCAGTATGCTGCCAAGATGCAGGAAGAAGGCATCTTCGTCACCGGATTCTACTATCCCGTCGTGCCGAAAGGCCAGGCCCGCATCCGCGTCCAAATCAGCGCTGCCCACGAGCACGAGCACCTCGACAAGTGCATCGAGGCCTTCAAGAAAGTCCGCAAAGAGATTGAGGGCTGAATGAGCGAGGGCAGAGTCAAGCTTGCTTGAACTATTCCGAGCGAAGAAAGCCTCGCGGAACGCAAGGTTGCTAAGCAACATTACTTTGTATCAAAGAAAGGGAGTCCACGTGGGCTCCCTTTCTTTATTGTTAAAATCCATCAATGAGGGATTATTTCGAGTACAATATCGATTGCGCCGACGACTGTTTTTTTTCGGATTGCAAATCCTTATATTAAGCAGCGTCGGATTGCAAATCCGCCGCAACGGGTTGCTTCCAAAAAAAATTTTGCTATATTAATAAAACGTGTATCTTTGCATTATGCTATATGGCGTAACGCTGAATAGTATAATTGCAGAATGCTTATAATTAAATATTTGTGACTGTGTTGTGTGAATTTATTTGTCCAATCCAAAAAAAATTTATATTTTTGCACTGAAAAAAATACTACAAAATGAATCCTTTCAGCTATGGCACCATTGTAAGAGGTGATGCTTTCTTCGACCGCGTTAAAGAGACGGATTTGCTGACCTCCACGCTTGCAGACGGCAATAATGTCGTTCTGTTCGCCCCGCGCAGATATGGCAAAACGTCGCTTGTCTTTCGAGTTATAGACCGCTTGGAAGAACAGGGTATTTCTTGCCTGTATATCGACCTAATGTCGGCATTTTCATTGGAGCGTTTAGCAGAACTGATGATTGATGCAGCCCAAAAGAAACAGACAAAAATAGAAAGCTTCGCGCAGAACTTGACCCAATGGGTGAAAAGAATCCGTCCGACACTCGAATTCGGTGTTGACGGATCTCCAAAATTGTCTATAGACTTTTCCGAAAGCCATATCTCACAAAATACCCTTTCCCAAGTGTTCAATATCCCGGAGCAATTGGCAAAGCGTCAGGGCCACGTGGTCGTAGTGATGGATGAATTTCAAGAGATAACACGCTTCGGCAAAGAGGGTGTTGAAGGGCTGTTGCGTTCAGTCATTCAACAGCAGCAAGGGGTCAGCTACCTCTTTCTTGGTAGCAAAACGCACATGATGTCGCAGATGTTTGAGAATAAGAAGCGCCCTTTTTTCAATACAGGCTTACACGTACAAATTGGTCCACTGCCCGAGGACGAAACCATAGAATTTTTGCAAAAACGTTTCACGAAGGAGAATATTTCGCTTGGAGACGACGAAGCAAAGTATTTGATACAATGTGCGGCGGAGATACCCTATTATATCCAGCTTCTGGCTTCCTTCGTCTGGCAGCGCACAATAACAAAGAAGAAGCGCATCACGATGGAAGACATCGACAACAGTGTGCAGGATATCATCGCCCTCAAAGGCGACTTCTATTTTGAACAGTTCAACCGTTACGCTGCAGGGCAGAAACAACTGATGAGGGCTTTAGCAAAAAGCGGGGAGCACATTTTTTCCAACGAATATGTCCGCAAGAACAAACTCAACACGCCATCTTCGGTGCAGAAAAACATCATGACACTGCTTGAAGACGGCATCGCGGACAAAACTGGCAGTACCTATTTCATCAGCGACCCGTTCTTCCGCCGATATCTGCAAGGACTATAGCACCATAGTGAGTCGTGATAAATGTACAACTACATGTTTTTTTTCGGAACGAAAATCCTTACATTAATCAACATCGAATTGCAAATCCGCCGCTACGAGCTGCAAACTCTACGCAACGGGGCCTCAGCCAAAATTGGCAGCACCCTCAACGCAATAATTGCAGAAGATGCACGTTGTAGTTGAAAACAAAAAATAAAAACAATATGAAACGAGTAAATACCTATCTTTTGATTACCGCGCTGCTGATGATTGTTTTGGGCGTGGTGTGCATACTGAATCCTGTCGACATATTCAACTCCATGTCATGGCTCGTCGGACTGCTGATACTCTGCACCGGTGTCACGGCACTGTTCTTCGGAGTACGCGCCCAGCGCTACCTCCCTAACGCAGGCTCCACAACCCTGCTGGCTGTGTTCCAGATTGTTGTAGGTTTGATGATGCTGGGCAGCAACTACCTTGCTGCCACCGCCATCGTCGCCGTCTTCGCCCTCTGGGTCATGTTCGAAGGCATCTCGTTGGCAGTGCTCTCGTTCGACTACAAACGGTCGGGCTACGAGCGTTGGTGGATAATGCTTATCCTCGGCTCGTGCAGCCTCATTCTCGGCTTCCTCGCTTTGCGCAACCCCGAAGAGGTCAAAGTCCTTATGGGCGTACTGCTCGGCATCGGCATCTTCGCCAACGGCATCGAGCGCATCGTCGCTTTCTCGGCACTGAAGCGCATCGGAAATACGATACGCGACATAAAGGAAAGCCGCGACGCCATCAATATCGACGACCTCCAAAACAGATAATTCCACCGTACTTAGTACGAAAACTCCTTATTTATTCCGATAAAAAAACAGGCTCCGTCCTTGGTGGGACGGAGCCTTCAAATACATCTTCTTATTTTGTAAGCACATCTTGATAACGGAGTGGGGGCGGTTTTATTTTGCATGCCTGCAATTTTTTTTGTGATTTGACGTTTAGTTTTCAAAATTTCATCCGATTTCATCTTCGTTTTCATGCGAAGTTCTCATTTTTAATTCTCATTTTTCAATGCCCCGCATAATCCCAATTCTTATAATAGCGTTTCTCCTACAAGCCTGTGCCAAGCAAGGAATGCCCTCGGGTGGCCCGAAAGACACCGCACCGCCTAAAGTCCTGGCTGTGACCCCAGAAAACAAAACAACCAACTTCAACGCCACAGGCTTCTCCATCTCTTTCGACGAATATGTGGTCCTCAAAGATGCCGAAAACAACATACTGGTATCGCCTCCGCTGAAGACCAAGCCCGAATACCGCACCAAAGGCAAGAGCATCGTCGTGCGTCTCGCCGACTCCATGCAGAGCAACACGACCTATATCTTCCAGTTCAACAATGCCATAGCCGACTTCAACGAAGGCAACCTCATCGAATCGTATAGCTACGTCCTTTCCACAGGCTCATTCATCGACAGCATGTCGATATCCGGCAATGTCCGCGACGCCCAACTGCAGAAACCGCGCGAAGAAACAATCTCGGTGTGGCTCTTCACAAAAGAACAGCACGCCACCCTGCTGCAGTCGCTCAACGACACATCGGCCAAGCCGCCAACACCATCCTACGCCACTCGATGCAACAAGGACGGTTCGTTCGCATTCAACTACATACGTCCTGGCAACTACCACATCGTTGCTCTCGTCGACGACGACAAGAACATGCAGATAGGTCTTTCCGAGTCTGTGGCATTCATCGACAGCACCGTCATTGCAGTGCCGATGAAGAAGGCCGACTCGACATCGGCCGACTCGTCTCTCGCTGCCCGACCCATCGACACAAGCCAGGTCACGACCACCGTGCTCAACATATTCACTCCGGCAACCGAACGGCAGCGACTCACCGGCAGCAATTTCACAGCCGCTGGCAAAGTGCGAATCACATCACTACAGCCTCTCGAGAAGCCGCAAATCGTCTCACCGAACGAAGAAATATTCTGGCACATCAACGACAACCGCGACACCATCACACTATGGACTCTTCGCGAAAAGTGCGACTCGCTGTCGCTCATGGTCAGCGACCCAACAGGCATCAACGACACCCTGCGACTGCGCTGGAGACCCAAAAAAGGCAAAACCGGTCCTTCGCTCGAAAGCATGCAGATCGACAAGACCGGAATGAAACTCTCGACAACAAAGCTGCACTATTTCGACACGCTCGCCCTGCTCTTCTCCAACCCCATCAACCCCTCAAGATGTCTATCCGACTCGACGGTGACCGTTTTGCGGCTCAAAGACTCATCTCTCTTCAAATGCAGCACCGTCTGCGATAGCGGTCAGATGAAAATCATCATCGCAGGCCACTTCCAGCAAGGCGAGAATTACACGCTCCGCATCCCCGCCGGCACCTTCCACGACATATACGGCAACGCCAACGATTCGCTTTCTTCAACAATCAACGTCTCAAAAGCCGAAGAATACGGAAACCTCAACCTGACCGTCGACAACAGCAGCAACGACGCGATCATCGTCGAGCTCTTGGACGAGAACAACAAAGTGAGCCAGCGAAAAACCCTGACAGGCAACGGCAAACTGGAATTCCCGCACCTCAAGCCGGCCAAGTACCGCATCCGTGCCACCATCGACTCCAACAACAACGGCAAGTGGGACACCGGCAATTTCGGCAAGCAACAGCAGCCCGAACGTGTCGTCTTCCACCCTCAGACGCTCGACATTCGTGCCAACTGGGACTTCAACGAAACCCTGACAATTAAATAAAACACACCGCATTATATATCTTTTCAACTATCATATCCTCCCATGCTAAAACGCTCTCTTCTTTCCGGACTCTTCTGGGTTTTACTGGCCAACCTGCTGGTGAAGCCCTTTTGGATTCTCGGCATAGAAGTGGGCGTACAGAATGCCGTTGGCGAAGAGATGTACGGCTTCTACTACGCCATCCTCAGCCTTTCGTTCATTCTCAACATTCTGCTCGACCTCGGCATCACCAATTTCAACACACGCAACATAGCACAGAACCCGAAGCTGATATCCAAACATCTGTCGGGACTGCTCACAATCAAACTGCTTCTTTTTGCTCTCTACCTGGTAGTTGCCTTCTCTGTCGGCGCTCTGCTCGGCTACGGCTCCCGACAGTTTCGTCTTTTGGCTTGGGTCTGCCTCAACCAATTCCTCAACTCGCTGATTCTCTATCTCCGCAGCAATTTCGAAGGGTTGCTGCTTTTCAAGTGGGACAGCCTGCTCAGCGTCCTGGATCGATTGCTGATGATTGTCATCTGCGTCTTTCTGCTTTGGTGTCCAATGGGGCAAGGGCCCTTCCGCATCGAGTGGTTTGTCGGTGCACAGACGGCAGCCTACATCGCCACAGCACTCCTGGCGCTTGCTGTGCTTATTAGAAAAACAGGACTGAAGCGACTTACGTGGAACCGAGCCTTCTCACTGGCAATCATACGCAAAAGTCTCCCCTTCGCTCTCTTGGTGCTCCTCATGGCTTCCTACAACCGCATCGACCCCGTCATGCTTCAGCTGCTTTCGCCAGCAGATGCTGCCGACCACAACGTGGGCATCTACGCCGGCGCTTTCCGTCTCCTCGATGCTCTTACCATGATTGCCTACCTTGTCTCCGTTCCGCTACTGCCTATTTTCTCAAAATTGACCAAAAACCAAGTCGTTCCGGCCAGCGCGAGCAACGACAGCGAACTCTCGTCAATCACCATCATGATGTTCTCTATGATGATGGTCTTCTCCATCACCGCCGCCTGCACGCTGTCGGCACTTTCCGAACCTCTGATGCAGCTGCTCTACAACAACCATATCGATGAGTATAGCAATGTGTTCAGCGTACTGATATTCTGCATAATACCCACATCCACAACCTATGTCTTCGGCACACTTCTGACTGCCGCCGGACGGTTGCGCCAACTGAACATCTTTGCCGCAGGTTCTCTCATAGCCAACATCCTTATCAACCTCTTTTGCATACCGCGCTGGGGAGCCGCAGGAAGTGCCTTCGCCGCACTTGGCGCTCAATGCCTGATGGCAACAGCACAGGTCGCAGCGGCAGTCAAGCATTTCAAAATGAGAATTTCACCTTCGTACATACTAAAACTCACATTATTTACGTTATCCGTGATAGCAATGTCGTTCTGCACTCCACACATCAGTTGGTGGATAGCGCTTGTGGTCATCGCCACAGCGTCCATCGGAATGGCAATGCTATTGAAACTCATAAACATAAAGGAAATAATAAAAGAACTTAAACAATGAAGAAAGCATACGTATTCCCCGGTCAGGGAGCCCAATTTGTGGGAATGGGCAAAGACCTCTATGACGGAAACAAACAGTGCCGCGACATGTTCGAAACTGCTAACGACATCATCGGTTTCCGCATCACCGACCTGATGTTTGCCGGCACACCCGAGGACCTCAAGCAGACAAAGGTCACTCAGCCCGCCATCTTCCTCCACTCCACAATCCTGGCCGCCTATATGGGCGACAACTTCCAGCCCGACATGGTCGGTGGTCACTCGCTGGGCGAATTTTCAGCTCTCGTGGCAGCCAAAGCCATGAGCTTCGAAGACGGTCTGCGTCTCGTCATTGCACGTGCCAACGCCATGCAGAAATGCTGCGAGGCACACCCCTCGACCATGGCCGCCGTCCTTAAACTCGACGACAAGACCGTCGAAGACATCTGTGCCTCCATCACAGGCGAAGTCGTTGTCGCAGCCAACTACAACTGCCCGGGTCAGCTGGTCATCAGCGGCACCGTCGAAGGCGTCAACCAAGCCTGCGAAAAGGTGAAGGAAGCCAAAGGACGCGCACTGCCCCTGGCTGTAGGCGGAGCATTCCATTCGCCTCTTATGGAGCCGGCACGCGTCGAACTGAGCGCTGCCATCGAGAAGACCGCCTTCCACCAGCCCATCTGCCCCTGCTACCAGAACGTCTGCGCCCTCCCCGTCACCAACCCCGACGAGATCAAGGCCAACCTTAACAAGCAGCTCACCGCACCAGTACGCTGGACGGCAACAGTACAGAACATGCTGAAAGACGGCGCCGAAGAATTTATCGAAATCGGCCCCGGCACCGCACTGCAAGGCATGATCAAACGCGTCGACGCCAACGCCAACGCCCACTCCGCCCAAATCTAAAAAAATAACGAATTCACGAAATACCGTAATCCCGTAATCCCGTAATAACGAAATACCGTAATAACGAAATACCGTAATAACGTAATACCGTAATACCGAAATAACGAAAAAAAGAAAAAAAGAAAAAAAGAAAAAACGAAAAAAAAAAAGAAAAAGAACTCCCCTAATACCCTCTCATAATGGAATCATACAGAAAACTGACCCGCAGCACAACCGACCGCCGTATCGCCGGCGTGTGCGGCGGACTCGCCAAATATCTCAACGTCGACCCGACGGTTATCAGGATAATATTCCTGATTGCACTGATATGCGGCTGTCTGGGCGGTATAGCCTACCTGATAATCTGGATTGCCGCTCCCGAAGACAACATGTTGCACGAATAGAAAACGGTATACGCAAAAAGCAATTTAAACTACACCCAATGAACCTATTAGGAATCATAGGCGGACAAGAACTGCTGATCATTCTCCTTGTAGTACTTGTACTCTTTGGCGGCAAAAAAATTCCGGAACTCATGCGTGGTCTCGGAAAAGGCGTCAAAGAATACAAAAATGCCGTCAACAACGTCGATAACGAATTGAAAGATTCGACGCAGCACGACGAGCATACAGAGGAGAAGAAAAACTGACGACAACAAGTCGTCTATGCGGCACCAAGAGCCTCAATCGTTCTGATTCAGGCTCTTGGTCTGTTTGCGACCATGCCATACGAAGTCGCGTCCGAGATACTTCTCGCGCACATCCGGATCGTTTGCCATATCCTCCGGAGTACCATGATGGAGCACGCTGCCCTCATATAGCAGATAAGCACGGTCGGTGATACGAAGCGTCTCGTTGACGTTATGGTCTGTAATCAAGATACCTATATTTTTCTCTTTCAGGTGAGCCACTATGTCCTGTATGTCCTGGACAGCAATGGGGTCGACACCGGCAAAAGGCTCGTCGAGCAACAGGAATTTGGGATTGGTGGCCAAGGCCCGTGCAATTTCCGTCCTGCGGCGCTCGCCTCCCGAGAGCTGTATGCCCTTGCTGTTGCGTATTTTTTGCAGACCGAATTCGTCGAGCAGCGACTCCAGTTTTTCTTCACGCTGCTGGCGGTCCATATCCTTCTGGAACTCCAAAACCGACATGATGTTGTTTGCCACGGTCATCTGGCGGAACACCGATGCCTCCTGTGCAAGGTAGCCTACACCCATCTGGGCACGACGGTACATGGGCAGCGACGTGATGTCGGTGTCTTCGAAAAACACTCTGCCCGAATTGGGTTTAATGATGCCCACAATCATGTAGAATGTGGTGGTCTTGCCAGCACCGTTCGGGCCGAGGAGTCCGACAATCTCGCCCTGATTGACATTTACCGAAACACCTTTGACCACAGTACGTTGGCGGTATTTCTTTATAACCTGTTCCGTCCGAAGCTCCATGTTGTAATAGTCTTTATGTTGATTTTTAAAACTTTGTCGTTGATTTAAACATTAACGTTATCCTCAGATACATCCCTATCGTCCCCATCACTCCCCCGTCACTCCCCTCTCACTCCCCCTTCACTCCCCTCTCACTCCCCTATCGTCCCTCTCACTCCCCCATCACTCCCCTTTCACTCCTCTCTCACTCCCCCAACAACTACAATATCCCTTCCCGCAGTATGTCGTGAATGTGAAGCACACCAAGGTACTGACCGTTGTCATCGACAACGATAAGCTGGGTTATGGCATTCGACTGCATCAGGTGGAGTGCGTTGACGGCATATTCCGAGGCATTGATGGTCTTCGGTACCGGGGTCATGATGTCGATAGCCTTCAGTCCCTCAAGGTTTTCGTACCGACGCATCATCCGGCGCAAATCGCCGTCGCAGACGATGCCGACAATCTTCTCGCCGTCGAGCACCACAGTGCAACCAAGCCGTTTCGAGGTCATTTCGAGAATGATGTCGCGAAGTCCAGTGTCGGGTTTCACCACCGGACGCTCGTTCTCGCGATAGAGGTTGTCGACACGCATATAGAGCTGTTTGCCGAGTGCTCCGCCGGGATGGAAACGGGCAAAGTCCTCGGCCGTGAAGTTGCGGCATTCGATGAGGGCAACAGCCAAAGCGTCGCCCATGACGAGCTGGGCAGTGGTGGAGGCCGTAGGTGCCAGGTTGTTGGGGCATGCCTCATGGTCCACCGTGGCATCGAGCACGATGTCGGCCTGCGACGCAAGGAACGAACACGTGTTGCCGACGATGGCTATAAGCTTGTTCCCGAAGTTTTTAATAAGCGGTATAAGGACCTTTATTTCGGGGGTGTTGCCGCTTTTCGAGATGCAGATAACCACATCGTCGGGCTGCACGATTCCCAAATCGCCATGGATGGCATCGGCGGCATGCATGAATATGGCGGGAGTACCCGTCGAGTTGAAGGTCGAAACGATTTTCGAGGCGATATTGGCACTCTTGCCAATGCCAGTCACAACCACACGCCCTTTTGCCGAAAAAATAGTTTCCACCGCGTCCACAAAAGCGTCGTCTATATGGTCCGCCAAATGTTCGACGGCTTTTTTTTCATCTTCAATTACTTGATATGCAATATTTTTAATTTGCTCTGAAGTCTTCAATTCAATTTTTTTTTGGTAGTTCGAAAAAAAAACGTAACTTTGTAAAAAAGAATAACAAGTGTGATAACGCCAAATAGGCAAGAAAAGTATTTGATGATAGACATAAATCTGCGACAAAAATTAAAAGAAATCTTCGGCTTCGATAATTTCAAGGGCGACCAGGAAAAGATTATCGAGAGTGTGCTGTCGGGCAACGACACCTTTGTCATTATGCCCACCGGTGGCGGCAAATCGCTTTGCTACCAGCTCCCCGCCATGCTGCTCGACGGCACCACAATTGTGGTCTCTCCCTTGATTGCCCTGATGAAGAACCAGGTCGATGCCGTACGCTACACTTCCGGCCACAATGCGGTGGCTCACTTCCTCAACTCGTCTCTCAACAAACAGCAGTCGACAGAAGTCAAAGAAGACCTCATCAAAGGTGGAACAAAACTGCTCTATGTGGCTCCCGAAACACTGTCGAAAGAAGAAACCATCGACTTTCTCAAACAACTGAAGATAAGCTTCTTCGCGATCGACGAAGCACACTGCATATCCGAATGGGGACATGACTTCAGACCCGAATACCGCCGTCTGCGCAACGCCATCAACCAGATCAACAGCGATGTGCCGCTGCTTACCCTCACCGCCTCGGCTACTCCTAAAGTACAGCAGGACATCATCAAAAACCTGCAGATGGAAAACGCCAAGATTTTCGTATCGAGCTTCAACCGCCCCAACCTCTACTACGAGGTGCGACCCAAACCGTCCGAAACGCTGGCTCTGCATAAGGAAATCATCAAGTTCATAAAGGAAAACAGCGGCAAAAGCGGCATAATCTACTGTCTGACAAGAAAACGCGTCGAAGACTTGGCCGAGCTGCTGGTCATCAACGGCATCAAAGCGCTGCCCTACCATGCAGGTCTCGATGCCAAAACACGCGCCGAAAACCAGGACAAATTCCTCATGGAGGAGGTCGACGTTATCGTCGCCACCATAGCCTTCGGCATGGGCATCGACAAGCCGGACGTGCGCTTCGTCATCCACTACGACATACCCAAAAGTCTTGAAGGCTACTATCAGGAAACCGGACGCGCCGGACGCGACGGCGGCGAAGGCAAATGCATCGCTTTCTACTCCGAACACGATGTCGAACGACTCTACAAGTTCTTCACTGACAAAAACATAACCGAACAGGAGATGGCCCGCCAGCTGGTACAGGAGATGGTGTCGTATGCCGAAAGCTCCATGTGCCGACGCATGAACATACTGCGCTACTTTGGCGAGGAATACGGGCAGGACAACTGCGGCAACTGCGACAACTGCCTGCACCCCAAACCGCGCGTCGAGACAAAAGAAGAGATGGTCTACGTGCTCGAAACCATACTGGCCATGAAGCAGGCTTTCAAGGCCCAGGAGATTATCGACGTCATAATGGGACGCTCCAACTCGCACACCCGCATCTACAAGCACAACCTCCTCGAACAATACGGCAAAGGTGCAGACCGCGACGAGCTCTACTGGAAAGCCGTAATCCGCAACGCTGTGATAGAAAAACTCTTGGTGAAGGAAATCGAGCAGTTCGGTGTGCTTAAAATCACTCCGCAGGGATTCCGCTACATGAAGAATCCCTACACCATGATGATTCCGTGCGACCACGACTACACTGGCAGCGGCAGCGACGACGACGACGAACTGACCGTGGGTGGCGGCGGCTCTGCAGCAGGCGACGAAACGCTTTATATCCAGCTCAAAAGCCTGCTGCGCTCCATAGCCCAAAAAGAGAATCTGGCTCCTTACGTCATCTTCGAAGACCGCTCGCTCAAGGACATGACCATCCAGTACCCCTGCACCATCGAGGAACTCAGCTACTGCACCGGCGTCGGCGTGGCCAAAGCTCAGCGCAACGGCGCACCATTTGTGGAGCTCATCAAACGCTATGTCGAAGAAAACGAGATTGAACGCCCGCAGGACATCGTGGTCCGCTCCACCGTCAACAAATCGGGCCTCAAGGTCTACATCATCAAAGCCATCGACCGCCAGATGCCTCTCGAAGACATAGCCCGCGGCAAAGGCATCAACATGGACGAGCTGATAACCGAGATGGAACACATACTCTCGTCGGGCACCAAACTGAACATCGACTACTATATCGACGCCAACATAGAGCAGGAACACCAAGATGTGCTTTTCGACTACTGGCATGATGCCGAAAACGACTCGCTCGAAGAGGCTTACGCCGAATTCGAAGACGACCCCGACTACACTCACGAAGAGATACGACTGATGAGAATCAAATTCCTCACCACCGAAGGATTCTAACCTACTTAACTCATACTCACCATTATGTCCAACACAATAAAATTACCCCCCCCCAACACGACGAATCCTCCGTAGTTTTTTGCATTTGACTTGACGCGGGCAGGAATGCCCGCAAAAGAAAGCGACATTAGAGGAGCTAACCGTTAAATATTTGACAACCAAATCAAACACTTAATATATAACTTATTTAATTTTTATTATGCGCGTACTTATTGCAAAAAACTACGACGAAATGTCGGTAGCGGCAGCAAACTATGTTGCCAAGAAAATCAACGACTTCAAGCCCACAGCCGACCACAAATTCGTGCTGGGCTGCCCAACCGGAAGCTCGCCGCTCGGCCTATACAGCCACCTTGTGAAACTCAACAAAAAAGGACTTGTAAGCTTCCAGAACGTCGTGACGTTCAACATGGACGAATATGTGGGATTGCCCGAAGAGCATCCTGAAAGCTACCACAGCTTCATGTGGACCAACTTCTTCAACCACATCGACATCAAGAAAGAGAATGTACACATCCTCAACGGCAATGCCAAAGACCTCATAGCGGAGTGCGAACACTATGAGGAGATGATTGCCGAGGCCGGTGGCATCGACCTCTTCATGGGCGGCGTGGGTCCCGACGGACACATCGCCTTCAATGAGCCCGGCAGCAGCCTTGCCAGCCGCACCCGTATCAAGACTCTCACCACCGACACCATCCTGGCCAACAGCCGCTTCTTTGACAACGACGTCACCAAGGTGCCCAAACAGGCTCTCACCGTAGGCGTCGGCACCGTCATGGATGCCCGCGAAGTGCTTATCCTCTGCAACGGTCCGAAGAAAGCACGTGCACTGCACCACATGATCGAAAACGGCGTCAACCACATGTGGACCTCCAGCATGCTGCAGATGCACCAGCACGGCACCGTATTCTGCGACGAAGAGGCTACGGCCGAGCTGAAAATGAGCACCTACGAATACTTCAAAGACAAACAGACCATCGAGAAAACCATCGAACGTTTCAAAGGCTACTACACCATCTGAGACATAAAACGAAAAGCAGAGACGGAGCATAGGGCTCCGTCTCTGCTTTATATTTTACAAATATATGAATTACAGAAATCTAACCACTGAAGAAATAGACAAACTGAAATCGTTAGGAAACCGTTCAAGCAACTGGCAAACAATTCGCGTAGCCGAGCATTTCGATGCTGAAAGGCTGACCGACAACCGTTTGGAAGGTGATGTAACTATAGGCGAAATGACCGAGAGCACGCTGAGTTGCACAAGTTTGTCACTGCCCATAGGCATCAGCGGCAGCTGGCTGCAGAACTGCACCATCGGCAACAACTGCGCCGTCCACAACGTCAAGATGCTGTCGGGCTACACTGTCGGCAACAACTGCCTTCTCTTCAACATCGACGAGATGACGGCTTCGGACGACGACCATCCCTGGCTCGAACCGATGAACGAAAACGGAGGCCGCAAAATCCTCCCATTCAACGGTATGACCATTGGCGATGCCTACATGTGGGCCCGCTTCCGCGGCGAATCGGCAATGATTGAACGCCTGGAGCAGATCACTCGCCAGACAATCCAGACCACGCAAGGAGGCTATGCCACTGTGGGCGACTGCTGCACCATCAAGAATACCAAGTGCCTGCGCAATGTAGCAATCCGCTCGAGTGCCGACGACCCGACCCTCGTCGAGGAGTGCATCATGCTTGGCGACGGCGTGATAGGCTACGGCTGCAAACTCGAATACGGCATCATTGCCGAACGATTCCTGCTGGGCGAACACGTGCATCTCGAATTCGGATTGCGCCTCAACGACACCGTCGTGGGCGACAACTCGACCCTGGCACGCTGCGAGGTGGGCAACAGCATCATCTTCCCCGCCCACGAACAGCACCACAACAACTCGTTCCTCATCGCCGCACTGGTCATGGGACAGAGCAACGTCGCCGCAGGCGGCACACTGGGCAGCAACCATAACAGCCGCACCGCCGACAACGAAATCAGCTGCGGTCGTGGCTTCTGGCCCGGACTCTGCGTCAGCGTCAAGCACTCCAGCCGTTTCGCCTCCAACTGCCTGCTGGCAAAGGCCGACTATCCGTCCGAGCTCAACATCACACTCCCCTTCGCCCTCGTCAACAACAATGCCGCCAAGAACCAACTCGAGGTGATGCCCGCCTACTGGTGGATGTACAACATGTATGCCATGGACCGCAACAGCCGCAAGTTCGCCGCACGCGACAAGCGCCACTACAAGGTCCAGCACATCGAGTTCGACAATCTGGCTCCCGACACTGCCGAGGAAATCATCATCGGACGCGACCTGCTCCACATCTGGACCGAAGAGGCTTACCGCGAAGGCAAGACCGAAATCGTAGCCCACGGCATGGAGAAGGGTAAGCGCAAAACCGTCATCCTCAAAGCCGGCGAAGCCTACAATGCCTACCGCGACATGCTGGTCTACTATGCGATGAATACCCTCTCGCCCGTTTTCGGCGACAAACTGCCCGATAGCACACTCGCCGAAGGCCAGCGCGAGACGCATTGGGTAAACATTGGTGGACAACTCGTTGCAGAACAGGACATGAAGCAACTCATTGCCGATATCGCCGACGGACGTCTCAATAGTTGGGACGACATCCACTCGCGTTTCGATACACTATGGGAAGCCTACCCCGCAGCCAAGCAGCGCCACGCCTATCAGGTGCTCTGCCACCTCTCGCAGAAGAAGTGTCTCGACGAGCAGGAATGGTCCATGTATAACGCACAGTACCAGCGCATCAAGCAGTATGTTGCCGACCAGAAGGTCTTGTCGCGCAAGAAAGACGACGACAATGAGTTCCGTCGCATGACCTACTGGAACGATGCCGAACTGCACGCCGTCCTCGACTGAGCTCAACCTTAGCAAACAAAAAAAGGGATGCAGATTTTGTAATGAACCCCGAAAGTTGGACAAAAAACTTTCGGGGTTTTATTATGAGGAAAAGACACACGATTGAGGAACGGATACAAGCCGTCAGGATGTGCCAAAGAGGGCACAGTGCAGATCATGTTTC
>Ga0256404_1002525_pt1 | contig 40321 bp, 43 predicted proteins | sample RumenRJG_01DNA_FD_185990 | JGI IMG/M metagenome (GOLD analysis project Ga0256404, IMG submission 185990) | Bovine rumen microbial communities from Lethbridge, Alberta, Canada - RJG_01 | ecosystem: Host-associated > Mammals > Digestive system > Stomach > Rumen | place: Canada: Alberta | collected...
GAGTCGCTCCATGTTGTAATAGTAGCCGTTTCCTCATAACTAATCGCCACCGCACTAACAACATAACAAGGAGTAGTACCACTTGGAATAGATAGATACCAATTGTTAGGCATAGGGGATAATGTATTTTCGTTAAAATTATATACATAAGAACCAGTGGTTGGTTTTGTCGATGTGGTACGACTATATAAAAACACCGTTTTGGTACGTAAACTCAAACCAGTTGCACCTGTGGCTCCTGTATCTCCAGTGGCTCCTGTCTTACCAGTTTCTCCAGTAGCCCCCGTTGCGCCTGTGTCGCCTGTGGCTCCCGTTTTACCAGTTTCGCCTGTTGCACCAGTCGCACCCGTAGCCCCTGTTGCACCTGTTGCGCCATCTTCTACGAATTTTATCTGCGATGTCCATTCGTCCACTGCTATAACATCAGTAGGTGTCGTTGCAGTTGCAGTTGCCGCAATAACCCAACAAGGATTGCCATCTATAGTTGGAATATTCTGCGTCCAGCCATTCAACGCACTCGTAGGTGATAATGATGCGGTTGCAAATGTATATGTAACGTCTGCGGTAGGTTTATTTGGTGCTGTCGCTCCACGTTTATATAATAAAATAGTAGCGGTATTTAATCCGTCTTTCCCATCGCCACCACCAGAAAACACCCATTCATTACCATCCCAAATATACAATTTATTACCATCATCTGTATCTATCCAAATATCGCCTTTCGACATGCCAGTGTCGGGTTCTGAATCTTGTCTGAATGTTTTATTTTTAGAATCAGCAACCTCGGACACTTCTTGAATTTCTGCTTGATTGTCCAAACCTAACTGTTGTGCGTCTTCTGCTATACTTGTTGCATTAGCAATCTTATTCCCCAATGAATTATCTGACAAAATGCTTGACGCAATATACATTTGCGTAGCTTGATTGCAAGGTATAACTACCTTAACTAAATCTGCAATATTATATGTACTATCATCGACAGACCTAACATTGGGATATGTGATTCCGTCAATTTTAACAGAATAAGTTTTAGTTATATTATTTACGCCAACGATTTGACCACCACGCGTCTTATCGTATCCAGCATTGTCTACCAATGATTGAGCGATGGTTTTTATGCTCTTAATAATAGAATTTGCCATATAAACTTATCACTCCCTTTATTATCCATATGTAAAAATATATACGGTATAACATAATATATTATACCGTATATATATGATATATAATATTCAATTATTATACATTATCAAATCTTATGATTCTAATCGTATCAATATCAACATTAGATGCATTATATTTCTTAGTGTCTTCTCTAATGACAGGGAATCTAGTCTTTCTGCCAGCTTCCGCAATCTTACCATCACCATAATAGAACATGGCGTGTTGTGAGGTTTCTTCTTTCTTTTTATAGGCTACCGCATCACCAGCTTGTAATTCTCCATCAACAATTTTACCACCATTATGTACAATTCTACCAACAGTAAGTTTTGGAAATTCTTTAGATGGACTAGATGGTAAAATAAGAAAGTTATCAACATCGCAAACTTCTATTACAATTGTATCAACAAGATACCCACAATCTGATTGTGATACTTTAGTAGTCTTGCCCATTTGCTTTTTTAATGCCGTTTTATATGCTGGTAATGGAGCGCCAGTGTCGTATGCCCATTTCTTTTCGGCTGTGCCATATGGGTGAGCATACTCATCTATCTTTTTAACGATTTGGCTTGGAACAGTTGACGCAACCTTATTGTTTGGGTGATTAAATACGTTAGCCTTAGCTTTATTTACATCAATCTTACCGCTAATCCCACTTACACTTTCGCTAGAACTATATTGCCACATATCGTAATCCATTGATGCTTTACTTGCATATTGAGCCAACCAAATAAGATATTTTTTCTGTAATGTAGCTCTATCAAGATATGTTGAAAAAGTAGAATAATTAGCATATACCATTGGCGTATAGCCATGTTGCTTTACAACATCACAAAATGCACTAATAATTTCTGTGCATTTCGTTTTTCCAAGAGACTTTGCTTTGCTTGAAGATAATCTGCCGCCAAACTCCCAATCACATACAACAGGCATGGTAATTTTATTTTTATATGGCAATAAAATACTACAAATATATTCTGCTTCTTTCTTGGCTTCGGCAACAGTAATAGCTTGTGAATAATGGTATGCACCAATCGCAATATCGTTTGCGTAAGCACCATTAAGTTTAGAAACAAATGTGCTGTCCTTAGATAAACTAAAGGAACTCTGTGCAGTATATGACGCTCTAAGGATAGCTCCTTTTACACCATCTTTAGCGACTTTACCCCAATCTACATTCTGTTGCCAATAACTGATATCAATAACCTTATATGTGGTATTTGTTGAGGTAGTAGATTCCGATGCTTTTTTATAAGCTCTTGCTCTAGCATAAGATTGAGTACCATAAACACCATCTTTAACTAATCCTTCAGCTACTTGGAATTTTTCAAATGCTTCCTCAGTAGCCGCTCCAAAATCTCTATCAACTTTAAGCTTTATGCCAAGATACCAATTTAAGAATTTCTGTAAGTATTCAACTTGAACGCCAGTGGAACCCCTCTTTAAAGTAGGTTTAGCAATAGTGCCACTATATTTACCTGTAGGTTTAGGGATTGGTTTTTCTTCTTTCTTTGCCACTAACCCAACCCAAACTTTAGGAATCAACCCACGCATTTGAGTTTCATAACAATACCAGCCAGTGTGGTTGCGCCCGCCACTGTCGCGAGTATAAAGATAGTGTTTGCCATCTTTAACTTTATAACCAGTTACAGCAATATAATGTCCAGAAGTCGTCCAAGTTATGCCGCCCCTTTTACCACTACGGAATAAGAAGTCAGCGCAATAACCTTTTGCCAAATATTTCCAAACATTCTCCATAGTAGTATTGACATTAATTTCCTTAACATCTTTAAGACCAAAAGCTTTCATAGCCGCTGGTATGCCAGCCCACGCTGTGCCATTATTACGAATGGCATAACCATGAGCCTTCATATATTTAGCTACGTCCCACGGATTGGTTTTACCATCTACAGCATAAGCAAGCATGGCTACAGAAGCCGCACCACACCCAGCTTGCGCCATTGTAGAAGACCCATTGTAATTCTTTGAACCCCAACGCGAATCAGCTTGTTTATAAGTTATATACCCCATATTTACACCTCCGATTCATCGTCATAATCATTCATGTCTTCATCTACATCATCAAAGAAGTTTTCTCCTGTAATCTTACCTTTACGTTGTTTCTTTTCAAGTCTTGCCGCGCCAGTATGTTTCGCTGAAATCTTAGTCCAGTCTTGGTTACGCCAATAACAAACAGCTCCAACAGCCAATGTTACGAAAGCTAAAACTTGTTCGTCGCCAACACCAAAATCTATACCAAAGAATACTTTCAGAAAGTCTAAAATAGCTACGATTACAGCAACAATTGTAGTAATCATTACTTCTCTATTCATAACACATACCTCCTTATATTAATTTCGTTGCGTACTAACTTGTAACGCAGTATTTGGTAAATTATCAAGACTGTTTACAAATTCAGTAGCATTAGTTACATTAGGTAATACTAAGTTGTCAAAATTATATACATTACCATATTGTGTACCACCACTCATAACAATAGCACCACTTGTTAATGAAGAAATGGCACTTTGTGTAGCAATACTAGCACCCGTATTAGCAATAGCACCAATTCCTTGTGCCGCTTGTGTAATAGCCGCCGCATAAGTAGCTGGTAAAATATTATTGCCAATCGCCGCATCAATGATAGCATCGGTGACTTTTCCGTTTTGGTCAAGATACCCAAGAATATCTTCAGTATCAACCAGTTTATCCATTTGGTCAAGTACATCTTGTAAACCATAGCTTGTTGATAAATTATTCTTAATCCAATCAGACCATGCGCTTGTACTTGTACCCATACCACCAAATAAAGCACCGACAGTAGAGCCTACTTTATTTTCTAACGCTTTTAATTCATAATCTGCTTCTAAATCATCGAACAAATCAAGTACATCTTGCCATTGCTTTAATACAGGATTTACAGCATTTTCTGCTCCAGCAGATTCAGCTTTATAATCTTGCAATGCTTGTGTGGCTTCACGAATTGCTTCAGTGTCTTGTTCATAAACAAAACCCTCGCCTTCTTTATAAATCCTTATTCTTTGATTTCGAGCTTTTGCCAAATTATTTTGTAATTCAACTAATTCATTTTGTTTTTCTTGCTCTTCATTTTCAGTCTCTAACAAATCAATTTGTCGTTGCACATAAGCCTTAGCTAAATCGTAGGTATTTTCTGTCTTATCGAGCCTTTCAGATAATCTTTCCTTTTCTTTATCTAATTGCGATTCCGCAAGCTCGTCAAGAAAATCATAATAATCTTCTCCCGAAAGTTTACCGTCAGCATAATAATCTTCAAGCAACTTACGCATATTAACATAAGTTTCTTTATTATTCTTAAACTGCTTCATATTATATTCAGCATTAGTTTTATATGCTTCTTTAATAAATTCGGCAGTTTCATCGGCGGTTATTCTTTGTGCTTTATCGGCTTCTTCAATAGCTTTAAGCATCGCTTCAAGACCAGTGGCATCACCAATAATATCTTTAAGCGTACTTTCAATATTTTCCTTAAATTGTTCTGATTCAACATCAGATTGAGCAAGATTGTACGCGCGTACTCGGTCAGTACCTAATGTGGTGCTTTTAGATACGCCTTTTTTAACCTTTTGTTTATTTAAGTTCGCAAGCTTTGTATTATATTGGTCGTATAACTTTGTGTACTCCGACGCATATTCTTGATTAGACCAATGATAATAGTCACGCTTGTACTCAAGTTTAGCTAACGCTTTATCAAAATCAGAAACAATAGCTTTGTATTTTTTCTTATATTGTTTCTTAGTTAAACCTTTAGCAAACCCTTCTGGTTTTCTTACACCAGAAATGCTAAAATCTTCATCGCCATGCCCGTAAATGGTATTACCTTCTGTCCTACCAGCATTACGAAGCATACGAACGGATTGACCATGAGTGTAAACGGTATCACCTCTGCCAAGATATGTATATCCACGTTTACCGCCATTAACAACACGCATTAATCCAGTATCAGCGTCTTGGATAATTTCAAAGCCTTGTTCATTTACTTCTGCATTGGAAAGAAATGCGTCATCATCATTAATACCACCGCCAGCAAAGTGACGAACGCCTTTAGCCAGATTAAAGAACTTTTTAGCCGCACCAATTGCACCAGACAAACCAAATTTAATAGTTTTGGTAGCAGTACCTAAAGAAGTTTTCCTAGAGATACTACCCATTTTATTCTCTACAGCTTTGCCACCAGTTTGCGTGATGTTTTTATTAGCCTTACCCAAACTACGCTTGTTGGTTAACGTGTCCATCATATTTTGCACATTAGCGCCACCAGTCTGTTCTAGCTTCTTTTGTGCAGTTCCAAGGTCTTTATCATTCTTGATTTTATCTATTTTGGCTGTAGCTTCGTCTTCGGCTTTAATCTTTATCTTTGGATTTTTCTTCTCCATTTCTTGGATTTTGCCATCGACAAATTCCAAATCCTTAGCCGCAACTTCTGTACCGTCAATATTAACCTTAATGTTGGGACTTTCTTTACTCAGCCCTTTAAGATAATTATACGTATCTTCTACACTATGCCCAGCCATAGACATTTGTGTTTGGAACGTCTTTAGGTCAACACTCTTTATTTTCTTACCGCTTTTATTAAACTCCAACCCAAGGGTTTTAGCACTTTGCTTGAGTTTGTCCATATCCTTTGCGGGACTCTTGAGATTGATGCCTTGTAATGTTTTCAATGCTTTAATCTCAAGATTAAGACTAGACCAACTCTTCCCTAAAGACTTACTAGCCTTAGCTTCATCACCAAAACTTTCTATTGCCTTCTTGCGTTGGCTTTCAAGCTTGGTTAATACATCGCCTTGATTATCTTCTGCCTTCCCTAATTCTTCAAGTGCGTCCTTGTATTCTTTGCTTGACTTTCCATGATGTTCATAAGCTTCTGTGACCTTTTCTTGAGCCTTAACAACTTCTTCGGAACGAGCTTTTAGGTTATTCAACGACAACGCAATTTTGTCATTAACACCAGCCGCCGCTAAAGCTTCTTTATCACTTTTACCAGCAGACTTTGCTAAGGTGTATTTCTCTTTAGCCCTTCCCTCTAATTTACTTGGGTCTACAGTATGATAATATTCATCCGCTTTGTTGCCAGCTATTTCTTTCTTTAATGCTAGTTGTCTTTCAAGTTGCTTGGTTTGGTTCTCAAGAATATTTAATCTATTTTGTTCTGAATCTGTAAGCGTACCCTCTTTTTCTTTTTCGTGCAACTTATTTAATTCATCACGTAAAGATTTATATTTCTTTTCTGTTTTTTCTACGTCAGATTGCGCTTCTTTTAGTTCTTTACCAAGCTTAATATCTCTAGCTCTTTCACCAATCGGAACGTACTTCGACAAAGCCACCGACAATAAACCAATTCCAGCAACCAAACCACCAGCACCAAGCAGAGAGCCAGTAAGTTTGCCAAATACACTATATAATGGCACAGCACCCTTAGTAGCGCCCACTTGCGCCCTTTGCATAATGGTTAGAGCGTCGGCGGCTTCTTTAGCGCCCTTAGACGCTTTACCCATACCAGTGAACAGTTTAATAATAGACAGTCCTTTGAACCCAAGGATTGCCTTAGCGCCTAAATTTAACGCCGTTGCTAATAGGGTTAACTTAATAATCGCTTGTCCAGCATCGCTCGATAGTATATGTAAGAAATCGGCTAATAAATCTATACCCTTTTTAAGCCAATCACTATTCACCATCTTATAGGAAAATTCTTCCCATGCAGAACGTAAATTAGCAACGTGACCCGCTAAGGATTCAAGATATCTACCATTTTCTCTTGCGGCAGAACCTTGTGCGTCCATAGCTGTATTAGTAGCTTTAATAGCAGTACCAAAGTTATTCATAGTAGCCATGAATACTTCCATTTGGTTTTTACCGCCGAATTGAAGCGCTATAGCTGTCTTTTGTTCATTATTAAGATTGCCCCATTGTTTATGTAAGTCAGTAAGAAATTCGTAAGTATTTTTCATTGTGCCATCTTGCTTACGCATTTCTATATTGACTTTTCCGCTTGCATCTCTATATGTATCTGTTTCTTTAGCAAGTTTGGTTATATTAGCACCAATAGTACGCCAACCTCTAGCAACCTTTGATGGTTGACCAACCATAATTTCAGTACCAGCAGTAATGATACCAATGGTTTGTTCATAACTATTACCAAATCCACCCATTGCAGAAGCGGTTTTGGAAAGTGCTAATTGTAGGTCGTTAGTTCCTACGGCGAAATTATTTGCTACCTCGTTGACTGCATCTATGACGTGCATGGACGCTTCACCCTTACTATTAAAGGTATCGAATTGTTTACTAAATCCTTTTAATTGAGAGTTTATAAACAAAGCCGCCTCGCCAGCAGAAATCTCTGCATCCGCAATATTCTGGAACATTGTCGCCGTTGTTGCGAGTTGCATTGATTGTTGGTCGCCGTAACCCATCTTGCGGAACTGAGTAGCCGCTTCAATCATTTCCGTTCCAGTACGAGCTGTTTCACGACCAGCCTTGTAAGCTTGGTCTGTATATCTCTCTAGCCCTTTACCAGTAAGGTCAGATACTTTTCTAAACTCTGTCAGAGCCGCATCAAGTTCAAATACATTTTGAACCATGTCAGCCATGCCACTTGTGACACCACGAATAATGGCTGTAACCGCTCCAAACTGAATTACCTTTTTAGTTACGTTTAGCGTTTCTGTGCCAAACGCTTTCATGTGTTTTGTACTCTTTTGCGCATCTTTACCGATGCCAGCATATGTACCAGCGTAAGCTGGTTTATGAACTTTCTTTAAGTTCTTTTCTGTATCCCCTACAGCGGCATTTAACCGCTTAACCTTTTTACTAGCTTGATTTGCACTATCGCCAACGGTTGCAAACGCACCTTTCTTGCCGCCGCCAGCACCGCCAACCACAACCTTGGCATTTTTCTCAAATTGTGCTAGTTGCGCTTTCATTCTGGTGGTATCAAGTTCGCCAACGACTCTGATGTGATACATGCTAGCACCCATACACACCCCACCTTTCTATATGTAAAACATCATAACAAATCATAAAAACGATTCATTATATCGTCAAATGATTCTAAATCATATCCTTTAACTTCTCCTATTTGCGACCACGCTATGTTAATACTATCCGCTATATCATCTTGATTGAATTTACTAGTGGGTGATTTGTATAATAAATCAAGACCAAATGTATAGTTAGCATAATCAACAGACAACTTCTTTTCCCATGCTTTCGTCCAACCTTTAATTTTGGTTAGGTTTTTATTTGCATCTTTACCAAACGATTCTTTTATGCGTTTCTTGCAAGCGTTGTTGGCTTTAGATGACACAAGGTTAATACCTATTTTGCTTTTCCAAGATTTTACAGGCACAAAATCAATTTTGATATCGTGCAATGTAGCGCAAGCTATCAACATGCCTTGTAACGCGGATAAGATTTTAACGGTTTGTGAATTTTCGATAGTTGGCGGTACGTCTTCTACATATATATATTGCACATTATTATCGACACAATATTTAGCTACGCAATCTGCCATATATGCAATACGATTACGCCAATCTGCTTCATCATCATGACTAAGTTCCCATAGCCCATAATCTGATAATTTGCCATCAACAAATAACGCATATCCGCTCTTTTGGCTACTCATGTCCAGTCCTAATATAACGCTCATTATATCACCACCAAACCTTGTCTACGTAGTGCCGCACGCATCCACTTATCAAATTTAGCATCGACCTTGGCAATAAATTCATCCCACATTGGGCGTGATGGTATTGGTTTACCTAATTTTGCATTATAAGCACCATACCCACCTTCTAAAATGTCAAATATTTCACTACGTATATCCCAACCATATGGGGAACTATGGTGAAAATTCGCTGGGTCAAGTGGTAACATACTTGGTTGAAATTCAACGTCGCCAAATAACCCACTCGCTTCGTGTTTCCATGCGGTCAATAAAGCCATTGTCCTATCATAATCTTGTGGTGAATACCCGTTATAAATATCTCGTTCTATTGCCTTTTGTAATTCACTAAACACACGCTCTATAACTTCATCAATCGCCTTGCTAACAGCCTTGCCGACAACAACGTAAAACTCCGCGTCACTACTAATCGCCATCACTCTCACCCATCTTTAATGCGCCGCGAATGATATCTGCGTTACCATCTTCTTTAGCAATATTTAGGACTTCTATCAAACTAGATGGCAGTTGTTCAAGCACGCCTTCCCACTCACCGTCTTTCGGCAACCTGTCTACATATTTATCCACCATATTTGGTAATGTTGTGTTCAAGAATTTCGCAATAGCGATTTGTGGAGATTGAAAATAATCAACATAATCATAAACCAACGTAATATTTGCAACTTCTTTCTTGACGCTTTCCCACACACCAGCAATCATAAGGTCACTAATGTCTAAAACATCAACACTCTCGTCTGTTTGCTGAAAATCTTCAACATTAAGATTTGTGCAACAAATCAATACATTCATAGCAATGGTCATTTCTTGTTCGACCACATTATCTGTTTGTACTGCCAAATTGCCAATACTCATAATCTCTTCCATAGTTAAATATGGTCTAACATTCAAATCATACTCTTCAAGATAAACATCTCTTGGCATTGTTAATTCTTTCATAATATTATATCCTTTCTATTTATCCATACTGATATGGTAAATTTCGCTTGCACAAATCTATAATTCTAATTAAATCTATTTGCGCGAGCCTTCCTATTTTATCCCCTAATTGTGTCTTGTCTACAAGCGTATATTGCTCACACAAAACCGTGGAATCTGATTCAAGACACACATAATCCTTTTGAAATAATTCATAGTGTAATGGAACATCTTTTTTCGATTGCGTTGTCAACGGTACGCAATGTATGCAAGGTGAAAATACACAAGCATTTTTATTATCAACAATAACGCATGGTCTTATACCACCTTGAACACTACCATTTTCTGCACCAAAATCACACGTATATATTTCTCCAATATCTACTACCTTTAACATGGCAACTTATTTCTTTGACTTTTTCTTAGGTTTCTCTACTATTTCCTTTTTCTCTTTTGGCTCAAATCCCTTAAAGTACATTTCATTATCTATTTGAACCATCTCTACTTTTTCTGGAACATAATCGTAAGGATTCTTTTTGTAGATTACATAATCGCCAACTTCAATATATAAATCTCCGTCCTTTTCAAATCTTACCAAATATTCTCCGTTCTTCAATTCAATCACCCTTTCTTGTTCTCTTAACGTACAAGTATTCATCGAATCAATGGGTAGCCATTTATGCTCCACGTTGCATCTACGCATAAAAGGACAAACATCACCATTTTTAATACATGTACAAAATCCAAAATAGCTACCCTTTTCACAATATGGACACATAGACATAATATCGCCACCTTGCTTATTAATATGTAAAAAAAAGGGAAAGATATGAATCCTTCCCTATTATATAATCTATGATGCAGTAACAGTAACACCCACAGTCGATGCCATAGCAGGTTTTGCTGTGACAGCAATCGTAATGTTCGTGTTACCAGCCGCCTTACCAGTAACTAAACCACTTGTAGCAACTGTAGCAGTAGTAGTAGCCCCAGATGTGAACGTCAGATTGGCGTTATCAAGAACACCAGTGCCATTCTTGAAAATACCAATAACCTTTAATGTCTTAGTATCATTAACCTTTAAGCTAAAGTTTCCACCATCAACAGCCATGGCAATAAGGTCATCGTACCAATTACCACTATAAATCTTCTGCTTGATTGTGCCATATGTACCCATATCATTACAATTAGCTGTCGTATAAGAAGCTAACGCAGAACCAGAGAGATTAGAAGTAGCCGCGCCAGATGAAGTCAGTGAAAGTTCGACATTGCCAGCAAATTGGAATCTAGGAATGTCAACGATTAATTCTCCAACTTGTGAACTTGTTGAAATCTGTTCAACATTCGTACCACCAGCAAACAGCGGATATGTCATTACGAGATGAACTTCAGATGGGATGATTGCAGAAGGCACAGTAAATTCTTGAATGCCAGCATCATTAGCATTGTATCTTACGCAATAATCAGTGCCAGCAACTACACCACTAACCGTAGCAACCTTACCTTCAAATGTCAAAGGTGCCCAATCTTCTTGCCCAGCTGGAGTATACCAACCTACAGTACCAGCCGCACCAAAAGCTACTGGAGTACCTTGTACTGTTAACGTACCACTACCAGCAGTAACAGTTTCAGTAACCAGAGAACTACCGCCAATTACAACTTCACCACCAACATTCAGTGCCAGATATTGCAGATTAAATAAAGCATCTGTAATATTAGCTTCAAGAATGGAATCGTGGAAATATCTACCCAGCAGAGGATTAGACAGTCCACCACGGATATCTTCTGCCGTTACAGAGATTGAAATCCCAGACTCTTGCAATGTTTTGGAAGTAAAAATTCTGGTAGGCTGTGTACTTGACTGAGTAAAGGCTTCAATAGTGCCTACACCAGCAAGAATATAATTGCTCATATATTTTTCCTCCTTTATAACAAACTATATACTTGTAACTTTCTTTACTAAATCTTGTGGATTTGTAAAGACCTCGGAATACTTATCTTTCTTAGTCTTATAAACCCAATGGCTTAAACTAAATCCCTTAACTTCGCCATGTGCTAAATTAACTATTAATTTATTGACTTGATATTCTAATTTATTAACACTATACTCAAACAAGGAATCAAACAGCCTTAATGGTATCTTGTATAGTTCTTCTAATTTATAGCTAGAACTAACAACAACCGCCATCATTCTGTCTTCTAAAGTAGGTAATACAACATCCTTATTCTTTAACGCATAATATTCTTCAACGACACGTCTAAAATCTTCGCTCATTTCCATATCGTCATAATCATGTATGTTTTGAAATAAGATAATTTTTTTTATATCGTCAAATTGTTCGTCATTAAATTCAAGCCAAACCCCATTTATATAAAGTTGTAGCAACACACGAGTTTCGGTCACAACAAAACGTATACCCCAACCATTAACAGATAATTGTGACACGCCCTTTTTAATTTGTTGTGCCAGAACTTCATTTGGGTTAAATTTCGTATTCCGCATTTTTTCATCATATCTTAACCCTAAACATAACGCCAAGATTGTTAAAAAATCTTCTAACATTTCAGCATTCTCACATACCATTAAGGTTAAGAAACGTAAATATGTCATTTGAATGATATTAACATCTGGAATTTTATTCTTATCAATCTTTAATACATTTTGTGCATTTTGAAATTGATAAAAATCTTTAACCAAAACTGGTTTGATTTTTAATCCATGATACGGTATTGATTTACCAAACGTGACATATTTTTCTATATATTCTTTTATATTATCCACTAACAACCACTTCCTTCAGCGTCCGCAATTTGTGTAGCCATAATTATGGACAAACCTGTGAAGGTATAGTTGTTGCCTACGCCGACTCTTGAGCGACATAGTGCGGTTAAATCATTATCATATTGTAAATAACCTACGCCAGCGACATCCTCTCCGTTTAGTGTCCTCATTATTTCCATTTCAATCACATCTCCACGGTTACAAGTAATACCGTTATATCGCACTAATGGAATCTTAGAACCAAATAGTATATCAAAAGCATATGCGACAGTAGCAATATTACGATTAATTGGGTCTGTCACATATCTATACACTTTCATAACAGTGCGGTTCTCTGTTTCCTCATTAGGTTGCACGTTGGTTAAAAATATATTATAATGCTCCATATCGTCTTGTCCGTCCCAAATCATAGCTCGCTTCTGAGCAATGGTTAGGTCGGGTCTGTCAAGCGCATCTATGGTGTTATAATATATTAATTTACAAAAGTTATCATTCTCCAATAAAGCCATTACTATCTTAAATGGGATAAATGGCATAGATAAAAATTTATTATTAATCGCATTCATATTCTACACCACCCCCAAATTAAAATAATGGTTTTAACATAACATCAATAGTTTTAGTCGCGACCCCAGCATCAAATGTTAATGTTAATGGGTCGTTAGTTAGTTTCAAAACAGATAGCGTAAACGTATGTCCTTCTTGAATTAATGTAAAATAATCTGTACTTAATCCAGAATAACCCCACGTCACATCGTCATCTTGTCTTACACCATTTTGATATAAGTATACTGTAAATGTCATTGGTTGCTTTTGTCGCACTTCATCAAAAGAAGGGTCAATAATAATATCGTATATATCTTGTATCGCATCTACAATATCAATACTACATTGCGCTGTCACGCTTTCATTACCATCTAAAACACACGTAATAACAGCAATGTCACCATTACTACCACTCAATACATATGTCCCGTCTGATTCAATATTAACATAATCATTACCACTCCATAATACATTTCTATCTACTACTTCACCATTACATTCAACAGTAGCACTCATCTGTCCAACGAATTCATTCACTTGTTGAGTAACGTCTGGCTGTATTGTAATAGTATATGTATAATCGGTAGCGTTGGCTATATTATTTACCAAATCGTCAGATGGTTGTATAGTGTCAAGATACATATCAATATATAACAACGTAGAATAGTCAACATTCATATTTTTTTCAAGCATCGTTTGATACGCACCAACCTTATATGGTTGTCCATTAAAAATAAACCTTTGATTCTTCCTAATGCTACGCGTAATATCGTTGCCTTGAACAATAACAAATATATGACCGCTTGCTACAACAACATCCTTATCTTTTGACGGTTGTGGACTGGATAATTCATAATCAATGGCACATCGTTGTTCGTTAACATGTCCAGTAGCGGGGTCTATCCACTTCATAACATTATTACACCGACGCACTTCCACAGCATTAACTATACTCTCAAACCCATTAATGTTAATACAAATCCAATAATCATTTTCGGTTTTATACATTAATCCTAACGGCGCTTCTATAGATAAATCTCGATACGAAAATACCTTAAAGTCGTCGCCCTTCTTGAATCCAGTGCCAATGTCTATGGCTGTATCAACACTAATATCGACCAAAGAATAATTAGAATCTCCAATATTATCTTGTTGATATATAGCTTGTGATGTCTGTGTTGAATTATCCCATCTATTATTAATTAACGCTTGCAATTGATTCATATGATGGTTGTGTGGTGTTACAAGCATTTCTCTCCTGTTTTCATACATAGGCAAATTCACGCCACACACCCCCTATTCATCACTATATAATTTTGCAGAACAATCTAAAATTACGCTACGAATATCTTTATGAGTTGCAATATCCTCTGTTTGTTTTAATCCTTTTAACATAGTTAAAACAGACTGTTCAACATTACTTAAATCACTTTCTTGCGACATACGAGCAATCAATTTGAACAGATAGCCCTTGTAACTATCTTCTCCAAATGTGTCATATATAGACAAACACTTCCAGACAGCACCAGCATATCTACTTGTCATTACGCACCACCCCCAAAATATGGAAGTGAGCCAAAGTTAGACCATAAATAATTCGTGGTATTTTGTTTAACTCTCGTATATAACATAGTTAGATATTCTTGACGCGGTTTTAAATTTTGACCAGTAGCCAAGCGCTTAAACTCACGGTCTTGTAGCGTTTCCTTAAATTCTAAAACGTCATTGATGTTTGCTTCGTACCAAGATATTACGGTATAATCTGCCAAAATATCCATTTCCAAATCAGTTAAATCGACATTAAACGATGCCGTATCTACATCATAGGATAAATCTTGCAAACATTCAGTAAATTTAGGAACACCCTTAATTAAAAAGCTTTGTAATACGTTGTCAAACGCATCCACGTCTTGTTCATATAACGTATCTAAGCTATAATCACGTATAACAACCAATGCTTTATCAATTATATTACTAAAAGGAGTAGACATAGTTTATATTCCTCCTTTTACATATTTATTCTTCCAACGCCTCAATTTCATCGGCACTCATAATTTTAATATCTTCCGCAAGCTTTACAATATCATACCCTGTTTCTTGCTTGATTCTTTCTAGCTTATTAGGTTCCATTGCTTCGTTGTTGTTATACAATTTCGCAATCTCTCTAACAGTGCTTTCAAGCAAAGGCGCACTCATGCCACACAGCATATCAACATCTACATCTTCTCTTAAATAAACAAGTTTGTCCATAATATCCTTAGTATAAACCACTTGCTCGTTTTCATATAAATTTTGTTCATCACAAAACTCTTTATCTGCAACATAAATCATACCAGACTCCATTGTTTTAGGATAGGAAGAAATAATGTCGAGCAAGTCATCATGTCGAATATAATGTACTTGTCCATATTCGTTAAAAGTATATACACGTCCTTGACCATTCGGCATAGTTGCGATATTAACAGGATTGTGCGCTAGGTTAATACATTTAATCTTAGCATTCACACGCTTATCACTTTGTACAACCACTTGCGGTTGCTGGTGAAGCTGTTCTTTTAGCTCTTTAATTAAATCCATTGATTCTTTTAGCGCATTTTGTGTATCTTGCAATGCAGTTTTAGTTTCGTTCAATTCAGCTTCAATTTGTGCCTTTGTAGGCGTTTTAGTTGTATTTGCCATTATCCCCTTTATCTCCTTTTTAATCAAAATCTGAAAGGGGATAGGAATTTCCCAATCCCCTTTCATACAAACTATATACTAAGATTAGCTACCAGCCTCTAAGCTCTTAACAACACCACAAACAGAGTTCGTAACTACTTGGCAATCCCAAGCCTTATTCAGCGTTGAAAGCTGTAACAGATTAGCATTGTCATAAATAGCATCAGTGTGAGACATAAGCTCTCCACCAACACCAATCTTAACAATCTTATCTGCCGCTGGGGATACAACCCAAATCTTAGTGTCGTCCAGCTTCAGAGCATAAGGATTAGCTGTATTGTAAGGATTTGCTACCTGTTCAAGCGGCAGTACATCATAACGATACGATATCTTACTTAATCTTTTAATCTTTCTAAAATTAAATCACGTCGCTTATCAGAAATTCTATCTTGTGAATGCAACGAATTAATAAATTCCACAAATTGAGCTTTGGTGTTATTACCTTTACCATATAGTTTATGAAATTCATTGTGGATAGTTTTATTTAAGGTTATACCATTCTTAATGTTAGTCCTATTTTCAACATCCCAATTATAACCATTGATGTGGTGAACAACAATATCCCCACGCGACTTCTTCCCTGTAATTTGGCAAGTATAATCATCCCTTGCAAAGCACTCTGTTACAAATTGCTTATACAATGGGTTTCTAAACCTATGATTGGCATCACGTCTATCTTCTTCTGACAGGTTTGGATTATAAAAATAATTTTTCTCACCTTGTAAATTACGATAGCCACACTTTTTACAATGATTACCTAAAAGAACTCGTTCTGGCGTTGTTTCCCATAAATCGCCGCAAGAGCACCTAAACAATATCTTTGTAGTATTGCCCTTATATTGTTCTAGCGGAATAACATCAATGTTCTTATCTTTTAACTTTTGTAAAAACTCATCGTGTGTACGCAAAAGCCTATCACGTTTGTGCTCGCTAATACACTTCTTGCAACAACAATGACCTTTTAACAATCTTTTGGGAGTCGAATAACATAACTCATTATGCTTACTGCACATACATTTAATAACCGTATACGCATTCACATAACTTTCAAGTGGTATAATATTTGGTTGTATATTTTTTAACTTAGCAACAAATTCTTCATTTGTTAGTTTTCGCGGCATTAAACCACCTCGCTATATATTAATAAAGCATTGTAATTTAATACTAGAAAGATTAAATAAGTATTAAGTAATTTATCTTGTTCACCATGAAACGCAACTTTCATAGCGGTCTTACCATCACTGGCAGACCCCTTGTGCTTTCACACAAGTCCAGACTATATGTTCATCTGATACCACAAATATCAGAGAGGGATTTTTCGCGCACCATTAGCTTGTGCGCTAACTCCGACACAATCGGATAGTCGTTGAAGGTGTTTCTTATCTATACATAGACTTAGAACTTTCCCTGCTGAACGTCCATTGTAAACAGCGTTTAGGATTTAACCTTGCGCCATACCCATCTCTTTTTTCTGCTTTCGCAACCACACAGCATATCGTTTCCAATTACTGTTTGGGTGTATATGGGTCTTTAGGATTTACCAGCATTTAACCCCTAGTACGTACACGTCACCGTATACGCATGGTTTATCTTTATTTATGCAACTTTGCTTAAATAAATTTTTCCATTGAATGTCTGTAAATGACCAAGTCTTACATACTCGTCATCTAACAGATATCTATAGTTAGCATTAGTAGGCAGTACGCTCTTCAGTGCAACAGGCGTACCGATAATAACAGCCTTTCTACCTTGGTTATAAGCTGTAACTCTTTCACACAGAGAAATCAGAGATTCTTCGCTGTAGTTAGCAACAGCCAGATTACCAGACAGGTTTCCAGTAGCAGTAGCAAAAGCATCATAAGCATCAAACATCATAGCAGTTTCGATGCTTCTAACAGCCTTCATAACTTCCTTAGCGATAGAAACTCTACCAGTCAGAATTTCAAACAGGTCTGTACCAACAGTAACTTGTCTGTTGATTGGAGCCAGCGTTACAGTTGTCTTGAACAGCTTTTGCAGATTAGTGCTTCTCTTTCTATATCCAGCCTTAGTAACATTGTAAAGAGCGTTGTTTTCAATATCAAAGCTCATAGAATCACCAAGGTCAGCAAATCTGAAATCAGCAAAATATCTCAGAGAACCAGTCATCAGTGTTTCTGGCAGAAGCATGTCAATCATGTAATCACGAATAGCATCAGCCATTTCGATAACTTGTGAATTAGCGGCATATCTCTTGAGATTACCATCAAAATTATCTTCTGGTGTCATACCAGTTCTACGATACAGTTCTTGCGTGAACTCCTTATTGATAGCTTCTTCCATAACGTCCTTGGAAGTAGTAGAGAATTGCTTACCAGCAACCCCTCTTTCAGCAAGACAATGTTCGCCATATTCTTTCATAGCATCATACAGGTCTTTTGAATTCTCAGCGAACTTCTTAATTCTTGTATATTCTACCATTACGTATATATCTCCTTTCGTATATTATGTCGTTCAACTATGCTTGTACGCATACACATCTGAACATCTTAACTTGTTCCATGCCGATTCCACCAGTAGGGAATGGTGCGGTTCCAACATATTCAACTCTGAATGCAGTTGAACCAGAAGTAGCTCCAGTAGCCTTAGCTACTCTCGTGAATGTGGTTTGACCAGCCTTGGACTCAAGAATGTCGCCAGCAGTAACACTAGAAGCAGTGTTATCTACACAATCAACAGTAATGTCAATTTCATCACCAACAACTGGCTTGAAACAATCAAACGGTCTATTAGCAAGGTTAGTATAATCTCTTGGGTCTTCACTCAGTCCAGCAAAGAACTTAGTACCAACCGCAGTTAAATGCTCAGACGGATTATAAGCAATCCACAGCCCACCAAGCGAACTAGAGGCAGGAACGGCGGCAGTCCATACTTCATTTCCTTGTACGCCAGATTCAGTCAGCGCAACTAATCCACCACCAGCAACAGCAATCTGCGCTTGTGCAGTTCTATTCAGAGCATCAATATTTGTAGCTTGAATTCTTGATTCAACAATTACTCCATTAGCCATATTAATTTCTTCCTCCTTTATTTATTAAGAATCTTTACGAACACATTTGTATCACTCTTAGATGCTTGACCAAAATCAAATCCCATTCTAATATGTTCGTCCTTCTTTTTATTATTTTTCTTCACGCCAAACTCGTATGCAAACGCACGCGCTTTTACTCTAAACTGTTCAATATCACTAAATTGACATTTTCCAGCTTCAACTTCCAGCTCTGCATACTTATCTTGTGGAAGGTCTGGTTTAACTTCTGCAAGAATTTGAGTAGTCTCGAACGCAGTTTTTTCTTTTAATGTATCTACCCTAAATTGTCTTAATTCTGCTAATTCACATGCAATGCTATAGCATTCGTTCATAACAATATTCAGCTTTTCATCGTCAGACAGACCAAGTTTTCTAGCTTCGTCTCTTTGCTCGTCCGTTTCCGCTTTCAACATTTCCAACATAGCACCAGCATAAGCGTTAACATCTAAAGACATTTTTCCATTACACATCTCTTCTTCGTCATCGGAACATGCGCTTTTCTCAAACTCTTCAGCGTCTTCATCACTACCCTCTGGGTCATTATCGTCTGGCTCATCATTTTCATCAGCTTTATCGACTTCCTTATCGTCATCCGCAAAAGTTTCTTCGTCTTGCATTTCCTCTTCTGACATATCTTCTACATCGTCAGATTCTAATTGCTCTTCCATTACTTCTGGTTCTTGATTCTCTAAAGTCTCTTCTGACATATCTTTTGTCTTATCTTCAGCCATATTTTTGTCGTCACCACCTTCATCATCAAGTTTAAACTTCTTATATAACTTCTCAACTTTATTAATAACCGACGTTTCGTTTTCTTGTTTAGCATAAGCTAATGCAGAAGAAAGCGCATAGCGATTATAATAAAAGGTGTCGCCAACCAATTGCATTAGTGGATATTTTAAATGTTCACTTGGAGCATCTTGCCATCCATCTTCAACAAGAGCATATACAGACTTAACAAGCGTAGCCTTATTGATTGCCTTCATAATCTTATTACGCATAGCTGTCTTGTCCACATCGCCCCATGGCGTGTCCTTTAATTCTGTTTTGTTAATTTTATAAGTTACTTCTGCCATCTTATCCATACGTTCGTTTGCAAATCTTTCAAGGTCAGATTTTGAAGATTCTTTATCATATTCGTTTTTCATTTCAGCAAATGATAACACCTTAGCTTCTGCACCACGAATGGCTGGTTTAACACCAAGTAATGTACATCCTAAAATGGAGAAAATATTAATAAATCCTTCCTTACCATTTTCTGGTTCTTGAAAGTCAAGCATGTCTATTTCCATTGATACATCCGTTTTGCCACCCTTGCGCTTAAAAATGTTCATAGCATTATCAAAATAACGCTTCCAAACCTTTCCCTTTGCGCGAATAAACAACTCTGGATTGCCATCATATTCTTTTTCAACAATTTGCGGTTCTTCTTCAACGAAAAATCCAACAGGTTGTTCATTGTCTTCGTGCCCTAAAAAGTCTGTATCTAGGATATCAAAAGCCGCAAGAATCGGTTTTCCTTTAATACTGTTAGCGGCATACTCAATAGCAGAACGCGATATAGGCATTTCATGAGAATTTTGTCCCGAACGGCAAACGTCAATCTCTAAGGTAGCAAATTGAGAATTTGAATTTTCCTCAACAACCTTAAAATTATCAACTTCAAAATTACATCGCTTTGATTGCATCTCTTTCCTCCTTTCTCAAAGATTTACGTCTGTTGTAGACATATATTTTTCAAACTTTTCCGTTTTGACAAAATAGAATATCGTACCATCACTATATAACGGATAAATATCATTTTCCATTAAAGCGTGTATTAATTTAACATTACTGGTAGCATAATACTTTTCTTTGTCTTTCGGAGCTTGTTTGCATAACATTATCAAACACCTCTTACGGTATCTGAATTTGCAAGCGGAAAGAAGGTTGGAAAATCTTTATCAAAAGATGTGTAATCTTCTCCGTATTGTTCCGCTTTATCATTAATTAGTAACATCTGAGCAAATTGTTCGTTGACCATTAATAACACTTTATCTAATTCAACCGCAACTAATAAATCACCATTGTTCGCGGCAATTTGTCTTACAGCCATTAATTTGTTTTGGAACCTTAAAGTTTTATCTAACATCTGTTCCATCATATCTTGCAAATTGTTATACGATACGTCGCCAGCTGGTGTCTCTGGATAATACGCAACAATATTAAAGTTTTCCAGACACCGTTCATTAATCACATCGGCAATATATGGATACCAATGTGCAATATGCTCATGTATTAATTTACTTGCCGTTGAACAAACATAGGTAACGCCAAGAATACTAACCGTAGCGTCCCAATAACGATTCATCGAAAAACATTCGCCATTCAATTCATGAATTGCTTTAATAGTACCATCGCTTACATTCATTCTTCTTCGTCACCCTCTTTCTGTTCAACTTGTTCTATTAAAACCGTATCCCCCAAACGCTTTAAGATAACAGTAGATTTATCTAAAGCATCTAATATGTCACCAAAAGCATTGATATCATTTTCTGCGTTTAGCATACAAGACAAATCGCACGCCGTATTTAATACATCGGTATAACATAACTTCATTTTTTCAAAATTACTCATTTTTATATTACACCCCCTACAGCGATGTCCCGCGCTTGTCATAATCTCTACTATCAGTTGCCACCCTACGCTTTCTAGGTCTACCGCCTTGAGAATTCGTAGTATTGCTTGCAGTATGAATAGACAATAATGCGCCCAACTTATCTGTAATAGCACCATTCTTTCCTTCATCTAATGCCTGTTCAAAAATATGTGGAGGATACCCGTAAGCTTGTGCCCACGCACCTTCATTTAGTATAATACCCCTGTCTGCAAGCTCAAGCATTTTGTCTCTGCGATGCTCTTTATCAAACCAATACTCAAGTCCATCAAAATGAAAATAAAACTTATACTTTTTAGTCTTTTTATTTACAAAGAAATTTAAGAAGTTTGTAAATTGATAGTATAACTTCTTTACTTCCCCAGCATCGGTTGTGATTTGCGCAATCAATTCAGCTTCGGAACATTTATCGGTAGTATAAATAACTCTTGTTGCGCTTGCACCTAATGCAGAAGTGGTTAAGTTATGATTGGCATACATCGACTCATTATAATCTTCAAATTGATAGAACTTATTATTTTCTGTTGGCATAGCGCCAATTTTAATATTCCTTGTCAGCCCGTTTTGTACAAGATTTAATAATTGTCCCAATAATTTAGGGTCAATCGAAAAATCATTTGTTTCCCTAGAATCTTTCTTCATCATCATTTGACCAACAAGAATCCCGTAAGCACTTGCAAAATCTTTATCATATTGCAATTTTTGCACTTCTGCATCTAACACGGTGTTCCGCATCAAATTAGCCAGCGGCGGCACTGTTGCAAACGTGCTGGTATCTGCCTTAAAGCACCACGCACCTTTATCTGGAGATGTTTGTGTCCAATACGACCATGTACCAGTACGATTATTAAATTGGTTTGAAGGGATGTAATTATTAACATTTTTAGATTTAAATAAATTATCAAAATATTCACCAAAAATTGGTGCATATAAATCTAAATCTACCGTCGCACTTAATAAAAACGACAAATCAATATCAAACAATATGCCATTCTCCCAATATCCAGTAATTTTACAATTCTTTTGTGGGAGCATTTGCACAGCATATTTTTGCACTCCGTTCTTTTTAGCACTTTCACGGTACCAGCAATAATACACGCCACTACGCAAAACATTTTTTACAATATCTCTAAAAATGTGCTGGTAATCAAAGTTGAATAAAAATTTGTTAACTCTTGCTTTATCATCTTTGTATTCTGTACTATTATAATCGCTACCTTTTGCATTTTCACATACTGGATTTAAGTCAAAGGACAGCATATTAGCTTTATAGTTTGCAACCTTTTCATAAATAGTATCAAAATATTCCATGTATTGACTAAAAGACCGCAAGACATCTTCATTGTCCACTGCGTTCGATAATGCTTTAACGACCTTCTTATGCGTTGGTATTTCGATATCATTATTTAAATTTTCAAGATTCTGATTCAATATTTCTGGTGTATAAACGCCACCGCCATATAGCCACGAACGATTGTTATACAACCCGTCAGCGAATTGCAAAACGTCCCAAACGTTCTCTCTTGAAATAAGAGGTTCACCTTGAGTGTTTTTATCTTCTCCCAACAGCAATTACCTCCTTTCTTGATTTATTATTATGTTTACATAGGTTTTGCCCATAATTGCCAATCATCAATATTCCAAGTTTGTTGTTGCTGTTTTTTAATCATCTCTAATTCCTTTAAATGAAAGAAGTAATTTGCATATTCACAAGCAACAATCCTATCCCTTTTATTTCGACCAGCAACAACAAGAGACACAAACCCCTTTTTTATAACTTGTTGTAACTTTATTGCTTCGTCAATTATCATAATATCTAATTGAACATGACCAAGCAACGTGCGCATTTTTTCATTAGCGCTCATTGTTTGATAAAGACCTTTATCAATTAAATTATCTTTAGCTGTCATCTCGTCAACTGGAAAACGCACAATATGATTCTGGAGCGACGATTTCATAGCTAAGTGATAGTTGTTATTACGTTCGTCAGTACCAATAACAGGGATTACAACTCTAGAAGCATTGGTGTCAACAGTACGACTACGCAAATTGTCTGCCTTCTTTTTATCACAAAAGAAGTTAACAATGTCGTCATCGTCGTATATGCCCAATCCACTCATTTGTATACCAAGCTCTTCGTGGAAATAAGGTTTAGATAAATCTTGCCATCTATCCTCACCGCCGTTGCGTAGTATTTGCTTTTAACATGAAACTTTATACATATTCCCAATGATATCCACCAGCAGTAGATTGGTGACCATTAAGAACATGAGAAATGTTTTGTCTTGATGTGCCGCTACGTTTAGCGGCTTCTTTAATAGTTGTATATATTTCATTTAATTCAACGCAACGCACCTTTCTTGCACGTCCGTTTTTATCGCCACACAAATGTTTACCATAGAAATAATTATTTTCCCCAGACATTTTGTCATGCCAAAATTTTCTATAGTCCTCATTTGTTGCCCACTTGTTTTTCAACCACTCTGAATGATTGCGTTTCCACTCATCGGAATGTTGTTTACCATACATTCCATTATTTTCACCACGTAACTTCAGTCTCTCTTCTTCATGACTAAATCTTTCCATAGCTATTTTACTCATAAGGCTTTTTGACTCATCAGTATGCTTACGTCCCCTTGTTGTGCCAGCAAACCGACAAATATTATATCCATTATCTCCAAGATAAGACCGATAATAATCTATCCAATATTGCTCCCTTTCGTCCAATTTGTTTAATGGTATGTCTCGTTCCAAAATTATAATGTCAAAATTATCAACACCATATTTATCAATCGCGTGCTTCATATGCGTGTTAAATAAACCACACTTATATTGCGCCATACGATTATAGAACGATTGTGTTTGCCCTACGTACTTTTTATTATTGGTCAGATTTACCCATAAATATATACAACTAAAATCATATTCTCTTTTGCTATTAATTTCATAAAGTTTCATAAACCTACCTACCTTTTCCGTAACAAAGTTAAGAACAAGTTAAATGATAATCGTATATGTTACGGCATATACGAAGGGTAGCTACTCCTTGTCTCATTCAACTTGTTATTATCAGTTTTAGGTCGCTACACCTAGTTGCTTTTCAGCCTGTATGTTTCCATACAGATAAGACTATATCTTTACTTACATTAAGTAAGCACCCGCCACTTCGATTCGCCAATTGCTTGCGAACCTACTCCCATAATGGGATAGTCGTTGAAGTTTCCCCTATTCGGAGCTTACCTGCTGATTATCCAATCTTCATAATTTTTAACATTCACGCTTAGACTTATTTCATTCTTACGTTGTAGTTTATGAAGCTCTAAGGACGTTCCAGCAATTCAACGGGTTTAAAGTGAACCTATGCAAATCCACCAAAACTACGTCTGCATCATAATAGAAGAATAGTTCTCTTATCCTTAATAAAGATTCGTCCTTTTCACTACCAGAATAGGTTTCCATATAATCACAATTACGTAAAAATCGTGTTTTGTTCTCATTAGGATAACCGCTCATGCACCCGATAACGGTGTTGTCGGCTGTTGAATTTTCGTTGACTGTATCGGTAAAAGCAAAGTCAACATACAGCGCTCGTATCTCGTTATCCTTCTTATCTCTAAACCATGGAAACTCACCACGCCCATATTTTACAATATATTCTTCGGTTGTTGGTGGAACAAAAGCACGCTTAATAACTCGATTCGCATTAAACATTTGTAATGTATAAAAACTACCTTCAATTTCCCCTTGTGGTTCATTATATAATTCCATACGCGCTTCAATATCACTCATTTGCGCCTTATCTGCCTCAACATCCTCTGCTGTTTTGAAATTATGATAAATTGATGTTAGTATGTCGCCAGCAAATATATTATATACCAATTTGGTTTGCGCAAAGAAATTATTAACACAAGACTTCCACGAAGTCCAAAACCACTCATGCTTATATCGCGTTGAAGTCAAATATACAATCTTTGTACGTTCAACAAGTCGTTTATCATTTTCGTATTCTGGTTTAGTTCTGTATGCTGGCACTCTTGCACTACGCATAGGAACGAAAACACTATCAACAATAGTTTTCTTTAACAATCGACACTCTTCAAAGATAAGAGCTGTTGCACGTTCGCCTCTTGAGCCTTCAACTGCTGGCAATACCCTTATCCAAGAATCGTTCATTTTGAAATTAACAACAATTTCTTCATCACGATAATGAAACTCAATAAGTTTATTTTCATACATCCAATTCAAAACTGGTGAAAACCTACCACACAACTCGTCTTGCATCTTATCTGTGACCATTTTCTTTGCAGTCTTTAGTGTCGCGGCAGTTAATACAATGTGTGAATTAGGGTATAATAAACACTCTATAAATGCCGCTAAAGCCGCCATAAATGTTTTCGACAGTCCACGACTACACATCAAGTAAAAGATATCGCTCACACCAATAAGGTGAATAACCAATCTTTGAAACATTTTAAGATTGATTTTTAATCTTTCGACAGCATAGATATCCCAATTACGACGATAAAAGGTACACCAATCACGCACTTGACGTTTGCGTTCGTCTTTTGTTAACCGACGCTTGCGTTTTGTGCGCTTTTTTTTCTCCATAATTAGTTCTTCTAATGTCATTACGAATCACCCTTTTCTGTCACAGATGCAATTTCATCTTGTGTTTCTTTGAGCGTATATTCTTTAGAACCAATTAAAAGATTCCTTAGCGGACGCTTTACATGATTTTCCCAATATGATTCTGCGCCAAGGAAATCTTTATATTTTTCTAAGTCCTTATAATGAAAAGCTGGCTCTTCTTCTTCCATCCACGCAATTTGAGATTCAATAATTTTTTCTGCCATACTTAAATCTTTAGTATTCTTAAAATCATCAATCTCCAACGCTTTCATAAGTTGCAAAATTTGCTTCTGTTCTTCTTTTGTATCTTCACCAGCCTCATCCTTTTTTCTAATTGCGAGTTCAACCAAACATAATCTCCGATATAAAGTCTCTTGTGATGGCTTTAACTCGCCAAGACCATCTGTGTAATATTCATATCTGTATTCAAGAAATTGATATTCTTCAACTTCATGATGCCCCCAATCAAGCTTAAATTTCTCCGCTTGTGCCTTAATAGATTCTTCGTGCTTTTGTATGTTCTTAATATCTCCAAAAGAAACGTCTGTATCGGCAAACTCTTCCCACTTATCCGATGCCTTTCTATTGACATTCATAACTTGCATATAATTTCCAACATAGTTAAATGTTTTGCCAATTTTATCTTTTGCAGATATTTTACGCTCTAATGCTTCAAAGGCACGCCTAGTAAAAGGTATGCCCACATTGACACACGTCATCCATAACGCACTTTCTAAATTACCATATTTTTTTATATAATCGTGAACCATTCGGTTACAACAATCTTTACAATATGGCAATACTCCATTATGATGTAATGGGTTTGGAGATTTGTAAAATTGCTCTATTGTATATGGTCTACCACAACCTATACAATACGATTCCGTAATAGGTATTACAGCCCCCATATATTTTATCTCCTTTCCGTTAATTCCTGTTTATACTTTTATCTTATGTTATTTCAAGCATACTTTTATATAACAAAAATACACTTGAAATAACATACGATGTTTTATCGTATGTTATTTACTCTACCAATCAAATATTCGTCAATATCGTCTTCGATTCTTTTCATCTCGCCAGTGTTATTGTCTGTGCGTAAATGATTAATAATGTCTCTTAAAGCCTTTAGTTCAATTTCATTATCCGTACTCAACATACGCAAAGATAATTCTAATCCATCCAATCGCTCCTTGTCCTTTGTTAAACACTTATTGTAATGGTTAAACTTTTCTTCTATGTTCTTGTATGGTTTGTTTAACGCCTTTTTAGCTTCCATAATAACCTTCCATGCAGACCCAATAGCAATAATAACTCCAGCAATAGAAACAATCGATGCCCAAGATATTGTAACTACCATCAGCAACCTCCTTGTCTTGTAGTATATTTTAAGTCGTGTTGCCCTTTATGTCATTTTATATCATTTTTATCCAATAAAACAAATAACGCCATGCGCTTTCATACATGACGTTATCGAGAATCTTTTCTGCACATGGCAGATAGACTTTGGTTGCGGGTGTTGGACTTGCACCAACGACTTCAAGCTTATGAGGCTTGATTCCTAACTACTGGATGAACCCGCCATGTTAAATTGTATTGGTGTCCGTGGAGCGATTTGAACGCTCAATCCATTAAGGCATCCGAGCTTAAATCGGATGTGTATGCCAATTCCACCACACGGACATAATTATTTATACTCCCACACATAACCATAAGCTGATTTGTGCACACCATTTAACGCTTTCCAAATATTATTTTGACCAACTCTTGGTTTGCATGGATTAAAATATTCACCACCATCAATTAATGTATCAAACTCAATGACACTATTATCACTTTTACAACGCCCTATAATACCTTTAGAGTTACCATTGTTTATACCCACGTTGTTTCCTAAAACCATTACACTATGCTTCATGTTTTCGCTTTGCGTAACCCATTCTAAGTTCTCAATATGGTTATTGGTTTTATCTCCATCAATGTGATTAACTTGATATTTATCATCAAGTTTTTCGTGTGGTCGAAATGTCATCATAACCGCTGTGTGTACAGCCAACCCTTTGCGATTACCATCAACCATAATGTTAATAATTTGATATCCTTTATGATTCAACGATGGTTTCAATTTTTTACCATTTTTACCTAATACATACCCTTCGTCGGATACCAAATAATCTTTACATAAAAACAATTCTTTTAACACGATATTTTCTCCTTATAAATATCCCCCTAATAATAATTAGCAGAAAGCAATAGGAGTTTTGCCTTTCGGGAGCTACCCTATCTGCTAATAATAAATGGCGGTCTATACGTGAATTGAACACATATCTTTCGGCTGACAACCGAATATAATTACCATTATACCAATAGACCAACTGAGCTAATAAAGCATAATAACGAAGATTCAAAAGGCGCATCGACAGCAACGCGTATATTTTCCTATGCTTACAGAAATACGTCTGTGGGTTGCCAACCCCTCTCCTTTTGCACCTTCTCACCTTTAGCCACACTCTACATCGGCTGTGTGCTTACCACCGCTTGACCCTTAACGTAGTCATCACGATTGGTTTTACGGGCGGGAAAGGTTGAACCGAATACCCTAACAGACCAATAACTGTATCATGGCTACGGCGGCAAGATTTGAACTTGCGTATGCTGGAATCAAAATCCAGTGTGTTTACCAAACTTCACCACGCCGCAATAATATTAGATAACTAAACATTACTAATAAAGCATTATGCGCCAGACCTTCGCCTTGCCAATCATTGTTCACGCCATATTCGTTCAATGGGGGCAACTAACGTGTGCTATAAAGAGCTACTCCATAGCAATTAGCCACCGCTTACGCTTGGTATGTTTCACACAAGCGTGACTCATACCGCCCATGCAAGATTTTGTTTCCTTGCAACTTTCAGAGAACTTTCACTAAAGAAAGTTATACTTGTGCTTTTCATAATCACATTTATAAATCTACTCATCTGTGTAATTGCGATTTCTCCTACTTGTACCGTTAACTGGTGTTATACACATATTTCTATGCTTCACCGCAAATCGAGTTAGTTGGCACTACCTACATTGACTATAATGTGCCACCACAATAGTATATAGGCTTATTCTCCACTGGAGCGTCTATTACCCCGACCACCAGACCGTAACTTTGACATTCACAACAATCAGTACAACAATTTGAACTTGGCAATTTTTGCCTCCGCACCCGACCTCACGAATCGGACGCACGAATTACTAACAAGTATCCTTGCTTCGCATTTCGCTTCATACATCGTTTCTCAGCAGTTTGTTAAACTTCTGCACTGAGTTGACTCAAATACTTTATTAGTAATATTTAGTTATCAATGTACTTTATTTAACTTACACACTTATTATAACACGTATAGGGGAAAATGTCAACCCCCTATACGATATTTTTTTTATAAATTTTATAAAATTATTTTATACGTGCATACATCTTCGCCATCATAAATTTGCATGACTTGATATGGTGGTGTATTAAGTCTGCGTTTAACAGCATAAGAATCGCTACCCATAACAGACCCATTGACTACAATATCAGTGCCATTATCATCATTAACTTCAAGATGATGGAAATGACCAAACATAATTGTGTCTGGCACGTAGCCTAATAAATTAATAGCCTTTTCTCTTGCAGATGCCACACTTGACTTATCGCCATGCTCAAGAAACACACTTCGGCTACCAATCCTGTATGCAATCCAATCCTCCATGCCGTTGACCAACATGCGAATTTTCGGCAAACGCATTTTAATATATTCAAATATAATGCGTTCAAAATTCTCTTGGTTTAGGCTTTCCTTTCTATTTGGTGTGATTCTTGAGTGGTTGCCTTGCACACATACAACTACAATACTATCTACATATTTAGAAAGCTCCGACAAGAAATTGGAAAGCAACTCTGCAACTTGCATAGTTTGTGTAATAACATCTTCCTCTTGTTCAACTCTACTTGTAAGATGTATATTACCACATACAAGGTCGCCAGCCAAATTAACATATAATTCTTTTACACGATGTATTGTGCAATACTTAACAACCTTATTTAACAGTGTGCCCATACGCTCTTTGCATACATCTGTATTATAAAAATTAACAGCGTTATCTATAAGCGCCCCATAATGTAAATCACTAATAATTAACGATGCTTTTACGCCGTTTGTTCCAACTTCCTTTGAACGAAATTCTAAACTTGGCATTTCTGCGATAGCGCATTTCATTGTATCAATAAGGTTTTCGTACCTTGCTTCTGCTCGAAGTTCTTTGTTATATTCTCTCCGAGCGTCTTGGAGTCTAACTCTCTCTTTATATTCTTCAACTTTCTTTTTTTCTAAAGAAGCAAGCATATCTTCAGTTAGTTCATTCGCCGTTTTACCCATCAAATATTTAGCAACACTATAACCACCATACTCAGTAGTCGCAAATGCTTTACGAAGTGAATCTGGGTGAACATCTACGCCAATATAATCACAGACTTCGCTCCAGTCCATATCCACACTACCTTCAACCTTACCCATTAGAGTTTGTAAATTTTTTTCATAACTATTCATCACACTTGTCCTCTTCTTCGGTAAGTTTTAATATCATTTGCCTTCCCACACAACTTTGCAAAATATCCATCAAAGGCACTTCAACAATAACCACGTTATCGCCTTTTCCCTTTTCAATATAAACTACCAATTCTTCGGATTGATTATAGTCCAACCGACCTACAATGTCAATATTAGTAGAAACTGTGTATTTATCTTTCGCCATTCTTAACTTCCTCCGCAAATTTTTCTAACGCTATCTCTAAGTTACGGTCTTTGTCTTCAACCGTAAGTTTGAGTAACGCCTTATCGCTTTTGTTCAACTCGTTTTTACGCACTCGCTTGCGAGCTTCTTTATCAACCAATTTACCATTGACATAATTATGAAACTCACCAACTGGCTTAAAGTGGATGGTAAAATATGGTTCTATAAACTTGCTCTCCAAACTTCCGTCTGGTCTTGGAACCATTTTATCTTTACCGCCCCTTTGCACAAGCGTAAATGTGCCAATTCGTTTTAATTTTACACTACCAGTAAAACGTAACTCTTCTGCCATTAGCAAAAATAAATTATCATATACTTTACGAACTGTTTTCTCAGATAGTTTACACTTCTTACTGAGCCTTCTCATAAACTCAGTGAACCCCAATGGTTTAGCCATTACAATAAACTCCCCTCTGTCTTCTGCCTAACTTCTTTAATGATTGCTGGCATAAACTTAAATGATGGTTTCTGGTACGCTTCTTTTGGAGCAAGTGTAATCATCTGTTTGGTTCGTGGGTCTTTCCATTCCTTTTCTGGTTGAGCCTTTTGTGTTGCTAGATAAAATCGCCCTAACACTGGCATTCGTGTTTCATAACCTTCCAAAAGTAATTTATATACGATGTAGCCATATGCTTTTATAATCTTGTCAGCAACCTTATAGGAACAACCAACATATTGCGCAGTAAGTTTAATGGCTTCTTTTGTAGTAACTTTTGCCATTATAACACTTCCTTTCCAACTCCGTTGTTTCCTTATCATTTAGGCACCATTTTCCATTTTTTGTAAAAATGGCTAAATTTCAACGGTTTCATAAAACCACCATATATAGTGCGTGCGCACAAAAAACACATAATATTTATATGTTTTTGCTAAAAATTTCTAATAAGCTTTTTTGATTAACCTCAAAAAGCGTCTTTAACAATATAGCTTTATTCCTATGAGTCTGTGAAAAACTTTGATATGACTGTGGGGTTAATAAAAACGCACGCGTGACAAGCCAGCTCATTAACCCAAGATATTCTTTAGATATATAAATCTTACGAATATCGTTAATCATTTCATCAAAATCATTTCTTAATAAAAAATATTCATCATCGTTATTTAATTGTGAACTTAACAACTCCAAAGAATATTTTTCAATAATCCGTTCAACTTTGCGCGACGTTCTACGAGATTCTTTTAACTCGTATTTTTTCAAAAAATGGCTAATTGGCAAAACACCCTTTTTGATTGGCGCGTTCTTGAATCGAACATAAGTAAGTTCATTCATTGGACATGACAGACTTGTATTAATCTTATCTTTATTAAAGTCTCTGCGTATATGTGTCCAAAATACGGGATAACCATTAGCACCTACGTTCATATCTTTTTTTATACGCTTAATCTCGTCGGATATATCAATATCGTATCTACGCTTTGCAGAATCTATACTAACTTGTGCCAACACACTAAGTATACACACATAGTCCAAGTATTTTTTATCTTGAAAATTATAGGTGTATGTTAATGCTAATTGTGCTAAGTTACTAGATTCGCCTATCGCTAATTGTGAGTGAGATAAATTATTATCTACTAACGCATAATCATCCATAGTGTTGTTATAACAATTTTTCTCTTTTGGTATATTGTTCACTATAGTTGGATAATTAATATAACAATTCATAGCATATCGAGCAATATCTGGTTGGTCTGTACAATAGATAGAATCACTATCAAAGTCACACCCATTAGCTCTATCTTGTAAGTCTGTATGTATGCAATTAACTGCTATACATTGCTCACCAATGTCGAAATACTTATCCAACACATCAGATGCGACATTATACAAAGACAAAATGTTATTTTTACCATTATGCGGGCTTCTGAATCCAGCTATTTGTGTTTGCGGCTTGAATCTTTTGGTGTAACATGTAATGCTATTTGGCATTTGCCCAAGAGTATTATCTTGTGCTACGTCTTCACCAACGGCATGTAACAACATAGCGTAAGGAGAACCGACCATTACAAGATTGTCCCCTTCTTGTATAACTTTACCAGTCTTAAATTTGTTGATGTACGAGCGTATTATCTTTTTCCTACGTTCCCTAAAATAATCGCACCTTAAAAAATCTTTATTTTGTTCACATAATGCAACCAAAACTTCAAAGTCATTCGCAAAATTTGCATTATCTCTAAGATATTGTAAAAATATATCATCATCAGACTTCAACGCCATAATATATTGCTTACTAACCTTAGTGACGTTTTCCATGATGCTCATGTCTAACGAATTAATCATTTGGTACGACATTCTTTGCACATCGCCAAACTTGCTTTTGTGTGCCGTTTTTACGATGCCAAACATATTACCATTCATACCAACCCTATCACACCAATATTCATAACTTATACCAAACTTCAACCACTTCATAGCGTTGTCTGTTGTTATCATCTGGATGTCTGTGACCTTATGTTGGTTCCCGAACATATCTTGCACATTTGCGGTATAATATTGCTCACCAAAGTAATCCTTGAAAAATCGTTGTATGTCCGTCTTAAACGCCGCAGTTTTACACATATGATGTCTAAGTAATACATACCCATTTCCCCATGACGGAAATATGGTTTTATCAATCAAAGCTTGCCCGTCAAACAAAGTATTCTTAACCGTATAGTTATTAATTGCCTTGGCGTAACATTGTTTTTCGGCGTTTGTCTCAACGCTAATAACATTTGTGTTAAAAAAGCTATCAACGTCTTTTAATATTAAAATATTTTTAGGGTTAATACGAATCCTATCAACAACCGAACTGGCAACAAGCGATACATAAGCGCTGGCTTCTACAATAGGAGCATTTGTATATGGCAAATCTATCCCCATATATAAAAAGTCACGCGCTACATCATATAACCTGTCAGATATAAACATACAAGACCCTAGCTTGGCTTTACCAGTTGAACGATAAAGCATTTTATAGTGTATAGTCTCTTGTTTCTTTATATCCCCATTCTTATCATGTGTGGTATATGTAATATCTACCCCATGATTATAAAACTCTGTACGGATATCTTCTTTACTCTTTTTAATGTACAAATCTTTTACGGATTGCACAAAAGATAAAAGGTCATACAGATTATCCAACCTGTCTTTTTCTTTATCGTCTATTTCAATATTTTGCTTTGACTTTTCTATACTCTTTTCAATTTTAGCCACTGTTTCTTCATAACTTTTAGCCCCAAGGTCAAAATTAATACCAATAATATCTCTTGTTCTACCGTCTTTCGACACTTTAAGCCCATTATCTATTAAATAATAACTTAGTAAGTTATTAGTAAACATGGCGTTTGTATATGTTAGATGTTTTCTGACACCAAGATTATATTCATACAAAACACCGCATGAAAAATTTTTAATCTTTAACCCATACTTACTCAGCATATATATCTATCATCTTTCTATCGTATTCGTCTAAAGCTCCTTCTTCGTCATATATTTCTTGGTCTTCTATCAATCTTTGTGTGTATACATCATAATTTACTTTATCATCGTTCTCATATCTTATTCTTTGAGATGGCGACCTTGAAATATGCAATCTGTCACACATTTCGTTCCACATAGCTATATATAATAATTTTTATATTATTCTCCTTTCTAAATAATTGCTAAATATTACCAATACTATTATAACACTATATATTAATTATGTCAAGTACAATATAATAATTATAAAAATAATTTATAATTATATATAATATATACTAATAAAAAGTATATGGTCACGAATTGGTACACTTTTTGATTTTCATAAAAATAGTAGTTGACTTTTATCAACTTTGGTGTTATAATGTAAATGTAATCTTGTATCATAAGGCAAAAGGAAGTAAAATATGGATAAAAATATTTCCGAAAAAATTGTGACAAATACAATAAAATTAAAAGATAACGGAGATAGTCAAAAGAACATGAAGAAATCTTTACGTTGCATGGACATTCCTTATAACCAATTTGCTATTGGTGGCGATTTAAACGAAGGCAACAAAATGTTTACAAACGTAGCTCGCCTAGCACTTGAAGATTTTGACATGTTTTGTGAACATAATATTAACAAAATGACATTGGGGAATGTAGAAAATGTGATATTAAAGATTCAGAATAAATACAAGACTATCAATGACTTCTTGGATATTTTTGAAATAAAAATACTATATGATTATTTAGAACTTAAAATTGAACAATGCTACATACAAAACGAAATTATATTTAATAAAAAACAACAAAAAGAAATTGAACAGGCAGAAAAAGAAATAATCAAAGAACAACTCAAAGAAGAAAAACGCATACAGAAAGAAAAGGAAAAATTAGAAAAAGAACGAGTCGCACTACAATATAAATTTAATAAAGAATTAGAACAAACGGGTATTCAAAACGGGAATATTAAAAGAGATATTGAAGCACTTGATGAACAGATAGAAAAACAAAACTATGCATTGACACATAATAGAGCTGGATACGTCTATGTGGTGTCAAATGACGACATGAAAGAAGGGCAATATAAAATAGGCATAACACGTAGAGCAATCGCAGAGCGTATGAAAGAACTTGGGTCTGGAGCAAGCCATAGTTTTGGCATGAACCTACATGGCTATGTTTATTGTGAAGATTGTTTTGCGGTGGAAAGTATGCTACACAAACATTTTGCAGACCAAAGAGTGAATCAAGTCAATCCACGTAAAGAGTGGTTTAAGACAACATTGCAAGACATACAACAAGCATTCAAGGAGCTATTTGATATAGATATCATTCTCACAGACATAGCGGACGAAAACTATTTATACAGTAAGGAGAAAATTCAACTATGAAAATCTTTATAGACTTTGATGACACAATAACAATGTCAGTTGAAAATGTCTTGCGCATTGTAAATAAAAGATATAACAAAAATGTCAGCGTAGAAGATATCGGTAAGTGGGACTTTAGTGATGTGTACCCAGATATCCCACTAAAAGATATCGTTAAAGTGTTTGGTGAAGAAGAATTTTTCAAAACCCTAAAATTGAAACAAAATGTATTGCCAGTATTACGAAAATATACAAAATACAACGATGTTATTATAGTAAGCAAAACCGACATGACCGCAATGCAAAGGAAAAATGAATGGATTAATGAGCATATCAAAAGTTTTGGTATACCAATAAGGTTTGTTGGCATAATGTTAAAAAGCTCAAAAGGCATTTTAGATATGTCTGATGGCATTATGATAGATGATAATGCTACGTTTCTGAATGAAACTAATGCAAAATATAAAATATTATATAAAAACAATAGAAAGTTTGATGAATTACAAGAATGGAACGGATATACTGTGTCTAGTTGGAAAGAGTTAAATACTCTATTACATAAAATTATTGCAAACGAGAAAGGATATACGAATGGAAAGATTTGAGGATTTTTACGACACATTTACGGGAGAATTTGAAGAAGCCCCTATGGGGTTTGAAATTACAGACGCATCAACGGCAGATTGGGCACTTAGCAAAATTGCAGATAATCGGAATCGAACCAAATATTTTGTAGAATGTGCAGAACAAGAAATTAAAAAACTTAAAGAACAAATCAAGGACGCACAAGAGAAATGTGAGCGCGAAGTGCAATTTTTATCTGGGTGCTTAGGTAAATATTTAGAACTTGAAGAAGTTCCTAAAAAGAAAACTAAAACACAGGAAACCGTCACGTTGCCAGCGGGTAAGATTATTAAAAAACTTCCAAAAATTGAATTCGTAATGTATAATGGCGAACCTGTCACAAGTCATAAAGATAATGATGGTTTTGTAGACCAAATTAGAGATATTGATAGAAATTTAATCAAAACAAAAGAAGAAGTAGATTGGGCTAACTTAAAACCGCTCTTATCATCAGATGATAATGGAAATGTCATCTATAAAAAAACAGGTGAATTAATTGATATGTTAGAAACAAAAGAAACGTTACCGCATATTGAGATTAAAACAGAATGAAAAATCCATACGATGTATTAAAACAATACGAAGGACAATATATTAAATACCCAAAGTTGTGTGAAATTATAAACGAAGACAAAAAAAGTGGTCGTAGTCGTAATTTACATATAAACAGAATCAAGCAATATGTAGATTTGTCTAAGGAAAATGGGCAAATCTACATAGGAAAAGTATATACAGACGAAGACGAACTAAACATCATAGAAAATCATGGTAAGTTCACCACATATATCAGACAATTTTTAATCAATCTGTTTTATGAATTAGAACAAACGACCAACACAACATCGGTCATATTGACAAACAGGGATATTCTGGAAATGACCTATATGGTTAACCATAATTATTTTATCGGAAAGAACGCTCCATATAAATATTTAGATGGGTTTACATTGCCATTAAGAAAAGAAGATATGCCAGATGACCAATATGTTGTCAATCGCATATTGAACGAAAGTGATATATTTTTCTCAAGCTCATACAGACTATTAAAAAGAGTGATATATGACAGCCTAACGTCTTTAGAAAAAGCATCGTTGATACATAAACACAAGACATTTCGACTATACAACAACATGGTAGACGAAAACGGCAAATTTATATCACGCTACCATGATTGCACAGAAAGTGAAATATCACGTATTTTAACAGTACAACATGATGCTATTATAGAATTTAACGATGATATAAAGCAACGACAAGGGGAAGGCAACTATCATTTATTGAACATACAGAGTGTGCATTATTTATATCCAAATGACCGCAAAAGATTTTACAAAATTATGAATCGCAGACTCAAAGAAGAATTCAAAGAAGAAGGTTGGAATGCGTACTCTGTAGCATGGCATATTACGTTGGCGCAACCAGAGACTTTTGAATATGAAATAAATAAGATAAACTATAAACAACTTAATCGAAACGTACAAGATAAACTTTTGACCGCAAAAGACTTGAGTTTAATCGAAGATACTTTACGAAAACAATTTGTTAATACATTTATAAGGATAGATTGATATGAATTTATATTTCAGAGATAGTCATAACGACAAAAGGCTTATAGCTTCTAATCTCGAACTTGAAAAAGAAATTTGGGAACATATTCAAAAGTTCTTAAGCGAACATAACTTTAAGTCATATTATACTCGCGTATGGTACAAAGACGGATATACATGGTATGATGTTGGTAGTCATACAGAATTTTTCCTTGTAGATGCGAATATGATGGAGCAATATGAAAATGAGCAAGAAGAAGAAAAAACTATATACAATACAGCCCAAAGAAACAAAGAGCCACTTAGTTATCGACCAGAATAAATTAAACTTACAAAAAATATACCATCATGTTGGCTTTCGTACAGGAAGACATCTAATTGAAAAAGACCGCCCCCGCAAACGATATAAACCACACAACATAAATTTAGACGATTAAACAGGAGATGCAATGATAAAAAATATTTTTATATCACAACCTATGTCTGGCTTAACAGAGAAGCAAATTGACGCAGAGCGTAAAGAAGAAATCAACGCAGTATATGATTGGCTTGGAAACGACAAGATTGATATTAATATCATTAATAGTTATATTAACGACCATGATAGAAAATCGTGCGAGAAATCTTTTTCTGATATATTGAATTGGGATGTATATTGGATATCACACGCATTGCAAAAATTATCCATGGCAAACATATTATGGCTTGGAAAGGGTTGGGAAAAGAGTAAAGGGTGTCAAATCGAAAAACAATGCGCACAAGCATATGGCATACCAATTATTAAATCGCCACGTAACAGAGAGGAATAATGAACATGGGAAATAGTGAATTTATTAATTATTGTAAAAGGTTGATTGTTGATTATGTGAACTCTACAGAATATAAGTTGCCAAGTGGTTACATACCACGTATATTTGAATATAACGTATTTGTAGTATGGGTATGTAAAACTCTGCAAAATAACAAAGCATTGCTTTCAACTACCACAGATGGCGATACAAGATATTACGAAGTCACATATAACGGAGATAAAGATGAGTTTTATTTCGATGTTTACGATAAAATAATCAATCAAAGAATAAATAGAGCAAGCTTATGTACTAAAGAAGGGTGGTTAGATTAAATATGAGTACAAATCAAAATACTGCAAGTAGTACGCAAGACTATACAACGTCAACTAAACAATATCAAACTTATTGTCCACACAGATTGCCATGCGGATATTGTCAGATTTTGTTTCGTGATTGCCCAAAGGGTTATGTGACAACATGGACAACTACGGTGGATTGACAATGCGTGTAGGTAGAAAGCGAACAAAACAAATGGAAAAAATGCTCGATGCGATGAACTATTGTATCGAGTATTGCGATGGGCAAGATGATTGCACCGAATGTATGTTCAAAGATGTAAGAATCGACAATAGTACTGAATGTCCAATATATGTCATCACCACGCTTAAAGATGCAGTAGAAGAAGAAATACGCGACAACGAAGACGATATAGAATGGGAAGAGATAGAAATTTAATGCAAATTTAAGAATGTTGAAATTTCAACATTTCTATCGTGTACCTGTGGTGATGGCTAGAACGTAGTAATTGCAAGGCTTAGCAAAATCGTGTACCCGTCCGTGCTTATATATATTATATAGACACGGGGTGGTACACTTTTTGTGTCCCCACCCCATCTCTATACAATACCTAATTGGCACAGTATCGCGCCTGTCTCGCTTACGCGCTCGCCACTTACTCACCACGCTCTGCGTGTTTTCGTAAGTTTTAGTGGCGCTTTTATATAGGGTATATATATCTTTTTGACTCTTTTCTTTTTACTTTTCTACAAAATATTTTATTATTTTGTCATTTTTTCTAATTATTTTGTTGTTTTTGGAGTTTTTACACTTATGATTTTTGTAAGTTTATTGGGTTAATCTCTATAGCCCTTTGTTTTCAATGGGTTGAGAGATTTTTGTGGTGATGATTCTGGTGTTATGGTAGAGATTTTAGTGGTGGAGTTAAGTGGGGTGAAAAGGTTGGTATTGGTTGGGTTGTGAGTGGTAGCGGGAGAGTATGTAGCCTACGCAAAAAAAATTTTCAGAATTGTCAGAAAATTCTGAAAACTACCCCCATCATGTATAAAAATAAACTGGATAATGTATATTACCCGTACTTTTTGACCTCTGTCAAGTATTTTAGCTTTACACCTAAAGTAGTCAGAATCACGTATAATACGTATTTTTTGAATATTTTAAATATTCTGACAATTCACGTTCTGCTTTACTTGGGTAAAGCGCGAGAACGCGTGTTT
>Ga0256404_1002526_pt1 | contig 40311 bp, 20 predicted proteins | sample RumenRJG_01DNA_FD_185990 | JGI IMG/M metagenome (GOLD analysis project Ga0256404, IMG submission 185990) | Bovine rumen microbial communities from Lethbridge, Alberta, Canada - RJG_01 | ecosystem: Host-associated > Mammals > Digestive system > Stomach > Rumen | place: Canada: Alberta | collected...
TGCTATTGTGTTGTTAAAGGATTGGATGGAAGAATTCACCTCTTTTAGTTTGTTCCATAATAGATATGTAGTGGTAAGATGGGCATCTTATTTGACAGTGCTATTCTTAATATTGCTTTTCGGAGTTCTCGACTCAAGTTCATTCATCTATGCAAGCTTTTAAATTATGAAAAGACTCTTTACTAAGCTCTTTATTTTCGCTTTGCTGTTTGTCGTAATAGACGCTGCTATAGGAAAAGGATTTTCTAAACTCATTGCCAATACCCGAGGTGGCGATACGGGTAAAAACAATGAAATTGTAGATAGAACAAAAGCCGATATTATACTATTTGGCAGTTCTCGTTGCGACCATCACTATGATCCCCGAATTATAGCAGATTGTCTTCATATGTCGTGCTATAATGCAGGCCGTGATGGAAACGGCATCCTTTTAATGTACCCATATTACCAATTGTTATCATCAAGGTATCAACCCAAAATGATTCTTTATGATTTAAGCAGCTTTGATTTAGGCGTAGATGACCATACTAAGTATTTTGAATGGCTTCGCCAGTTTTATGGGCGTAGCGCTGTTGATAGTATGGTTTGGGCAATAAACCCAACCGAAAGATACAAGATGATGTGCCATGCCTACCGTTACAATGGCAAAGGATTGCAAATTATAAGTGATGCCATACATCCCGTTCAACAAGATATTTTAGGCTTCAAGCCTCTTGTGGGAGCTCTTGATTATGCACCTAAAAAAGATACTTCTCCTGTAAGCGTTCAGAAGCCTATTGATAAGTTTAAGGAGAAATACCTGATTCGACTCATACAGGACTGCAAAAGAAAAGGTACAAAGCTCGTTTTCTATGTAAGTCCAATGTATGGACAGGAGAAGCGTTCTGTATATTATGACGCGATAGTAAGTCTATACAGAAAATATGATGTTCCTTTCTTTTACCATCAAACGGATAAAAGATTTGTTTATAATCGAAACTACTTTAAGGATGGTGTACACCTAAACAATATTGGTGCAGAGCAGTATACTAAATTAGTAGTTACCGAAATAAAAGGAGTACTTAAGCCATAGGATCCCAGCCTTCCGTATTATATCGGTGAACATTATATAGTTAAATATTCTGATTGTTAGAATTATTCGACCAAAATATTTTGGGATATAAAATCTAAATGCTACTTTTGCAATTGATATGAGAATTATATCACATAAGAAGCTCAAACTCTTCTATGAGCAGCCACAATACGCTGACGCCCGTGTTCCATTGGAACGGTGGTATGAAGTGGCTTGCATGAAAGATTGGCATAGTCTGGCTGATATCAGACAAGACTTTGGCGATACGGATATGGTGGGCAACCAGCATTATGTCTTTAACATTCACGGCAACAAATATAGGCTTGTGGTGGTTGTGAAGTTCACTATCTCCAGAATCTATATAAGGTTTGTAGGAACCCACAAAGAGTATGATAAAATAGACGCATCAACCATTTAATCGGGAGGAACTATGACAGAGATAACAAAAGGACAATATGAGTTTGCAGAGCAGCGCATTGAGGAACTGCTACCCCTTGTGAACGATGATACACCTTTGGATGATCCCAAATGTGTGGAGCTTACATTGATGAGTGATATCGTGGAGGAATACGAGAAAATACACTACCCCATCGGGAAGCCGACTCCTGCAGAACTGATTGCATCAGGTCTCTCTGAGAAACGAATGACGCAAAAAGAACTTGCCAAAGAACTCGGTGTAAGTCCAAGCAGGGTGAATGATTTCGTCAAAGGCAAAAGTGAACCAAACTTGTCTCTGGCAGGACGTATATGTAGAATACTTGGCATCTTACCGGCTGCCATGTTGGCTTATTAGCCCTACTGCGTAAGGCCGGATGCTCACTGTAATGACCGGACTTCCGGACTTCTGGACTTCCGGACTTCTGGACTTCTGGACTTCCAGTCTTCCAGTCTTCCAGTCTTCCGGACTTCTCATAACTCCTCACAATAGCATTGTTGTCCTTTTTGGGGCCTATTTTTGTCCATTTTCAGGCCTTGGTGAAAAGGGTAATCGGCTAACTTTGCAGCCAGATTACCTAAAACACCTTTATGAATGAATAAGATCAGTCAATGCTTTCAAGGCAGGCGTTGGGAAACGGTAATAGGATTTCTCATCGCAGTGTTCCTATCAGTAGGCGCACAAAACAGAACCATCAAAGGCAACATTACAGACGCTGCCGACGGTCAACCGCTCATCGGCGCTACCGTGCAGGCCAAGGGTGGCAGTCAGGGCGCTGTGTCCGACCTCGACGGCAACTTCACGCTTCAGCTTCCGGCATCGGTGAAGCAGGTCGTCGTGAGCTACATCGGTTACGAACCGCAGACCGTCAATGTGGCGCCCAACATGACCATCCAGTTGCAGTCGCAGCAGAAGAACCTCAATGAGGTGGTGGTCATCGGTTACGGTACCACACGCCGCAGCGACCTCACGGGATCGGTCTCGACGGTCAAGTCGAAGGACTTTAACAAGGGCCTGGTCTCCTCGCCCGAACAGTTGATCAACGGTAAGGTCGCCGGTGTGCAGATCATGTCCAACAGCGGATCGGCCACAGCCGGTTCCACCATCCGCATCCGTGGCGGTGCCTCGCTCAATGCCAGCAACGACCCGTTGATCGTGCTCGACGGCGTGCCACTGGAGAGCGGTGGCATCTCGGGCAATTCCAGCAATTTCCTCAGTTTGATCAACCCCAACGACATCGAGAGCATGACGGTGCTCAAGGATGCCTCGTCGACGGCTATATATGGTTCGCGCGCCTCTAACGGCGTCATCATCATCACGACCAAGAAGGGTAGCAGCGGCAAACCGAAGGTGACCTTCTCGACGACCAACAGCTTGCAGACGCGCGCCCGCATGGTGGACATGATGAGCCGCGACGAGTTTATCAATACCATCACCACCGAGGGCACCGACGCCCAGCGCGCACTCCTCGGCAATGACAATACCGACTGGAACGACCAGGTCTACCACGACGCTTATGGCACCGACAACAACCTGAGCATCAGCGGTAAGGCAGGCTTCCTGCCCTTCCGCGTATCGGTCGGCTATTTCAATCAGGACGGCATCGTGCGCAACGACAACGCCGAGCGCTGGACGGGCAATGTGGTGCTCAATCCCAGTTTCTTCGACGACCACCTGAAGGTGACGCTCAACGCTAAGGGCACCTACAACGACAACCAGTTCTACAATGGTTCGGCCATTTGGGCCGCTGCCACCTGGAACCCCACCTTACCTATTTATATGGACAACCAGACCTATGGCGGCTACAACGAGGCACTCGACGCCTCGGGCAAGCCCGTCAACGGCGGTGTGCCCAACCCGAAGGGACTGGTGGAGCAGTACACCTCGAAGTCGACCGTGAAGCGCTTCGTGGGCAGCCTCGACCTCGACTACAAGCTCCATTTCTTCCCCGATGTGAAGCTCCATTCGACCTTAGGCACCGACATTGCCCGCGGCCGCGGCACGGTGTATGTGCCCACGACAGCCGCCAGCAACTTCAATACGGGTGGCCTGGACTATGCCTACGGTCCGCAGAAGAACATCAACCGACTGCTCACGCTCTATGCCAACTACGCCCATTTCTTCGATAAGGCCAAAAGCAATGTGGAGGCAACGGTGGGTTACGATTATCAGTACTGGAAGAGTACGACGCCATCTTACCACACCATCAACGCCAAGGGTGAAGACCTCTCCACGGTGAAGGCCAGCGACTACCGCCATGTGCTGATTTCTTACTACGGTCGTCTGAACTATTCCTACGACGGCCGCTACCTGCTCACCGCCACCATGCGTCGCGACGGCACCTCCCGCTTCAGCAGCGACTGCCGTTGGGGTACCTTCCCCAGCGTGGCCGTGGGTTGGACCATGACGCGGGAGAAATGGCTCGCCGACAACAAGGTACTGACCAATCTGAAGCTGCGCGCCAGCTATGGTAAGACCGGTCAGCAAGACGGCATTGGCAACTACAACTACCTGCCTGTCTATACGCAGAGCGTGGAGGGCGCGCAGGCTTGGATGGACGGCCGTTTCATCAACACCTACCGCCCTGAGGCCTACGTCTCCGACTTGAAGTGGGAGAGCACCACATCGTGGGACTTCGGCTTCGACTACGGTTTCTTCGGCGACCGCATCACCGGCAGCTTCGACTACTACACCCGTAAGACCAAGGACCTGTTGGCCACCGTGCCTTCAGCCGCCGGCACCAACTTCGCCAAGAGCATTCTGACCAATGTGGGCAACGTCGACTCCCACGGTATCGAGGCCTCTATCAATCTGGTGCCCATGCGTACGAAGGACTGGGAATGGAACCTCAGCTACAACCTCACGTGGCAGAAGATGCGCGTGAAGAACCTCTCGCTGGTCAAGGGCCAGACCGCCACCAACGTGTTGGTGGGTCCGTCAATCGACGCTTATCAGTTCCAGGTGCTCACTGAGGGCTATGAGCCTTATATGTTCTACGTCTATCATCAGCTTTATGACGAGAAGACGGGCAAGCCCATTGAGGGTGCCTATGCCGACATCAACGGCGACGGCGTCATCAACTCCAACGACCTCTATCGCTACAAGTCGCCCGCGCCCGACTTCATCATGGGCCTCTCCTCGAGTCTCCGCTGGAAGAAGCTGACGCTGAGCACCAGCCTGCGGGCCAACCTCGGCAACTATGTGTTCAATGCGATGGCCATGAACACCGGCGCATGGGAGACCGTGAGCTACAACTCCTTCCAGCTCAACAACATGAACCGCAGCTATCTGAAGACCGGCTTCAAGACACGTCAGCACCTCTCCGACTATTATGTTGAGAATGCCTCATTCCTCAAGATGGACAACCTCAGCCTGAGCTACGACTTCGGTCAGGTGTGCAAATGGATCAGCGACCTCACCGTGTCGGGCCTGGTGCAGAACGTATTCACCATCACCAACTACGACGGTGTCGACCCTGAGGTGCCCAATGGTATGGACAGCAGCTTCTATCCGCGTCCGCGCACCTATTCGCTCAGCGTCTCGCTGATGTTCTAATCACTGCCACATCGCAAGGAGTCTCATTTCAAAATCAATCATCAAAATGAACAACTTAAAACATACGATATATTCCTCAATGGTCCTCGCGCTGTTGGCTGCACCGTTGACCTCGTGCACCGGCGACCTGGACCAGTATCCCCACACGGAGACCACTTCAAAGGAAGTCTATACCACCGTGAGCAACTATGAGGCCGTGTTGGGTAAGATCTACACGTCGATGGTCATCAACGGCCAGGGCAAGGGCGGCGACAATGCCGACCTGAGCAGCAACAACGGCTACGACTACATGCGCTCGTTCTTCAACTTGCAGGAGTGCGGTACCGACGAGGTGGCCAGCACATGGCTCTCGGGCGACAAGACCGGCGACATCACCTACCTCTCGTGGGATGCCAATGACCCATGGGTGGCCGACATGTATTACCGCATCTATTATAACATCACGCTTTGCAATGAGTTTCTGCGCCACTGCACCGAAGATGTGGTCAACAGCTACAGTGGTGAGGCGCAGGACAGCATGCGCCACTTCCGCGCTGAGGCCCGCTTCATGCGTGCGCTGTTCTATTACCATGCCCTCGACCTCTTCCGCTACGTTCCCTTCGTGAGCGAGAACGACCCCGTGGGCAGCTTCACGCCGCCGCGCTATGAGCCGCAGCAGACCTTCGACTTCATCGAAAGCGAACTGAAGGACATCGTCGCCGACCTCTATCCGGCCTCGCAGTGTCCTTACGGCCGCGCCTCGCAGGGAGCAGCCTACACGCTGTTGGCCAAGCTCTATCTCAATGCGGAGGTATACACCGGCAAGGACCATTACACCGACTGCATCACCGCCTGCAACAACGCCATCGCACAGGGCTATACGCTCGACAGCAACTATGCCCACCTCTTCAATGCCGACAACGACAAGCGCACCGACGAGATTATCTTCGCCCTGCCGGTCGACGCCACGCATACCGTCAGCTGGGGTTCGACGACTTATATCGTCTGCGGTGAGATCAGCAACACCTCGGCCACGCTCCATCCGGCCGACTATGGCGTGGAGAGCGCATGGGGCATGTTCCGCGCCCGCGGTGAGTGCACGTCGAAGTTCGGTGACGGCGACAAGCGCTTCATGTTCTATACCGACGGCCAGTCGCAGTATTTCTCCAAGGACATCACCGACCAGACGCAGGGCTACTTCCCTGTGAAGTGGACCAACCTCACCGACGACGGACAGACGGCTTCCAACACGGCCGACGGTGGCGTCGATACCGACTTCCCGCTGTTCCGCTTGGCCGACGTCTATCTGATGTATGCCGAGGCTGTGGTGCGCGGCGGTCAGGGCGGCTCGCGGGCTCAGGCGCTGAGCTATGTCAATCAGATTCGTAAGCGCGCCTATGGCAGTACGGCAGGCGACATCACCGACGCCCAACTGACCAAGGACTTCCTGCTCGATGAGCGTTGCCGTGAGCTGTATCTCGAATGCACCCGCCGCACCGACCTTATCCGCTACAATGCGTTCACCACTGCCAACTACGTCTATCAGTGGAAGGGCGGCACCATGAACGGCATGGCCGTGGACAGCAAGTACAACATCTATCCCATCCCGACCACCGAACTCACCGCCAATCCAAATCTTCACAACGACAATTACTAAATGCTCAGAACAATGAAAACAAGACTCTATACCATGCTGCTCCTTGCGCTGGTCATGATGACGGGCTGCAACAAGGACGGCGACGACATACTGCTCAGGGGCTTCGGCGCCTCTCAGCTCACGGCCACAGCCACCGACGTGGTGCTGCAGCCGAGCAACAACGCCAAGATGGTGCTGTCGCTGGTGTGGGACAATCCCGACCTGCTCACCTCTGACTCGTCGAAGACTGCACCCGCCAATCTGATAACGAACTACATGCAGGTGTCGGCTTCGGCCGACTTCGCCACGGTGCAGCAGGAGACGATGACATCGCTCTCGAAGGCTTATCTCGGCGCCGACCTCAATAAATTGGCCAAGGACCTCGGACTGTCTGAGGGTCAGGCCGGTACGCTCTATTTCCGCATCATGTCGTCGGAGGGCGCCAACATGGAGCCCGCTTACAGCAATGTCTGCAAGGTGAACGTCACCCCGTTCACCATCCACATGAACAGCTTGTCGGTGCTCAACTCGGCGAAGACCGACACCATCACCCATCTCTATTCGCCTACCGAGAACGGCATCTATACGGGCTTCATGCACGCCACGGCTTGGCTCAACTGCTGGTTCCTGGAGAACGACGGCACCATCTGGGGCAATGCGCCCGTCGACGGTCACGCCTTCGAGATTTCTACCGCCTCAGATGCCTGGAACTGTTGGTTTGCTGACGGTGGCGGCGACTGGCAGGTGACGGTCGATACCAAGGCGCAGACGTGGTCGGCAGCCAACATCAAGGCGGTGACGCTCAACGGCGAGGCAATGACCTATGACAGCAAGACGCAGACGTGGTCGCTGTTGCTGCGCGACGTGGCCGCTAACACTGCACTCAAGGCCTCGGCTTCGGCTTGGCTTTACGATGCCACCACCCGCACCGACACCTATAAGGAGGAGACGCTGCAGTTGGCCGACACCACGCTGACCGCAGCAGGTACCTACACCGTGGAGCTGTCTATCGGCAGCGACGCGCAGTATCACTTTACCGTGACCGAGGGCGAGAAGAAACCCGATGAGCCTACCGTCGTGTTCCCGTCGAAACTCTATATGTACACCACCGACGGCACCACGTTGCTCGCTACGATGGAGCAGAAGGGCAAGGGCATCTACACCTGCCAGTACACGCCGAAGCAATGGGAGAACTTCAAGTTCATCGACATGGAGAACAATGTCTGGTATGGCAGCGACCCCAACGACCTCTTCACGCTCTCGTCGGATGGCAGCGCTTGGAACATCTGGTTCAAGGATGATTTCACCGAGGGTAAGCAGTTCACCATCACGGCCAACCTCAATACAATGAAATGGAGTTACGAATAAATCAACCAATTAATGATAAGGAATAACAATGAAACATCTAACCATTAATGTAATGCTGCTGTTGGCGGCTATCCTCATGTTCTCGCTCAGTGCCTGCTCCGATGACAATGTGGTGGCGCAGCAGCCCAAGACCTATAAGATGAGCGGCTTCGCCAAGGGAGCCGATGTGAGCTGGCTCACGCAGATGGAGGCCAGCGGCTATAAGTTCTACAATGCCAAAGGCACCGAGACGGAGTGCATGCACTTGATGCGCGACCTCGGCTTCAACAGCATCCGCCTGCGCGTATGGGTCAACCCGACAGACGGCTGGTGCAACAAGCAGGATGTATTGGTGAAAGCCCTGCGCGCCCGTCGGTTGGGCATGCGGCTGATGATCGACTTCCACTACTCCGACAGTTGGGCCGACCCAAGTCAACAGACGATACCCGCCGAGTGGAAGAACTACTCGCTCGACGAGATGTGTCAGGCTGTGGCCAACCATACGAAGGATGTGTTGCAGACGCTGAAGGACAACGGCATCGACAGCGTGGAATGGGTGCAGACGGGCAATGAGACCCGCACCGGTATGCTGTGGGAAGTGGGGCGCGCCTCGGGCGGCAACACCGCCAACTTCTCCAAGCTCGTCAACGCCGGCTACGATGCGGCTAAGAGCGTCTATCCGGCTACGAAGGTCATCGTGCATATCGACCAAGGCAATGTGCTCAGCCATTACACCTGGCTCTTCGACGGTATGAAGAGCGACGGCGCCAAGTGGGATGTCATCGGCATGTCGCTCTATCCGACAGAGAGCAACTGGCAACAGGCCACGACCGACTGTCTGAACAATGTCACGACGCTCAAGCAACGCTATGGCACCGACGTGATGATCTGCGAGGTGGGTGCGCCTTACGATGCCACGTGGGCTCCTGACTTCCTGAAGCTGATGGTCGACGGCGCCAAACAGAATGCCGCCTGCCTTGGCGTGTTCTACTGGGAGCCCGAGTGCTATGGCGGTTGGCAGGGCTATGCTAACGGTGCGTTTGATACGTCGGGCAAGCCGACGGCCGCCCTCGACGCCTTTAAAGATTAGCGGGATGAGGCTATAGCCTCTATAGTATCTATAGTTTCTATAGTATCTATAGCTTCTATAGTATCTATAGTTTCTATAGCCTCTACGAAGTCTCTTTGCAATATTCCGAAGGCGTGAGGCCGTAGGCCTGCTGGAAGCACTTCGAGAAATAACCGGGCTTGGAGAACCCCACCATATACATCACCTCCGACACGGTGTATTTGCCTTCGCGCAACATCGACGCTGCCTGATGCAGGCGCACATAGCGCAGGTATTCAACGGGCGTCTTGCCCGTGAGTTGCTTGATTTTGCGATAGAGCTGCTTGTTGCTGATGCCGATGTTCTCCTGCAGTGCTGTGACGTTGAAATCGGAGTCGCTGAGGTGAACCTCTATCTGGTGAGTCACGTCGGCGAGGAACTTCTCGTCGACGCGGTCCATCGTCGGCGCAGGCGCTTTTGAAGGAGCCTTTACTTCTTGCTGCCCATCGGTTGCTGGCAATGGATTGCCGGTAGCTGATTGCTGCAGGATGGGATTGCCGGTAGCCGATTGCAGCAAGATGGTGGAGCAGAGCAACATGATGTCGAAGCCCAAGCCTTTGTCATCGGTCAACAAATGCGGCATGATGGTGCCGCCGTTGACTTCGATGTATTGCCGCACCAGATAGAGCTGGTTATCGGCCTGTCCGTAACCCTCACGCTGTGGTGAGAGATAGCGGTGCATGAGCAGAGAGACATCGCGCGGCGACAGTTGGATGTCTGCGCAGTCGATGTGCAACTGCAGCCGTTTGGTTTCAGGGTCACCATGCATCTTCACGAGGATGGAGGCGGGGTGGGTGGCCTGCTGACTGAGGTAGCTGAGCAGCGTGGCAAAGGAGAAGTCCATTTGTGTGGCGTCGCCCTCGGTCTCTGCATGCTCGACGTCGGTTTCCATCTGGAGCGTGACCTGCTGCTGTTCCAATTCCGTACGCTGCCCCTGCACCATTTGATAGAGCAGGTTGGCCACGTCAAAGGTCTGGCGGTCAGCATCCTGCGCAATGTCGTCTACGCCCAATGCGTCGTGGATGAGCAGATTGATCTTTGAGGCGCCTTTGCGCACGGCCTCGAGCAGCTGCAGCCGGTCGTGTATGCGCTCCTTATCCATGAGCGCGTAGGTGGCGGGCATGATATGCTGCAACTGTTGGCGCAGATGCTGCGAGAGCGAGGCATAGAACCGCGTCTTTCCCTCCGATTGCTCGAGGATAAGCGCCTTCTCGCGCTGCTCCATCTCCAACCGACGGCGCATGAGATAGAAGCGAACAACGCCGGCCACAGCGCAGAGGAAGAGCAACAGATAGAAAGTCTTGGCCCACCATGACAGGTACCACGGCGGCAGAATGCGGATGGGCAGCTCGCAGACGGTGATACCCGTGCCGCGGCCCATACCCATTGTCTTTACTACAAAGCGGTAATGGCCGTAAGGCAGTGCGTTGTAGGAGATGCCCTGCGAGATGTCGGCCAGACTGTGCCACCGGTCTTCGCTGCCTTCCAACCGATAGCAATACACTTCTGAGATGCCCTGCGCGAAAGGTAGGTCGGTGAGATGAATCGTCAAGTTGTTTTCGTCGTGCCGCAGCACGATGCCGTCGGCGAAGGCGGCCCGCAGCTTCCCCGCATAGAGTTCACCGTTGACCAGCAGTTCGGTGATGAGCAATCGTCTCTCGGTCTGTAGCTTGTTGGGTTGGGTGGGATTGATGGCCAACAGGGCATCGTTGCCGCCGATGAGCATCTGCCCCATCCTCGGGGCGTAGGCCGCTGTAACTGCCGAGAGCGATGGAATGCGCATGTCGGTGGCTGAACCGTCGGGCCGCATGATGCGCAGACAGCGGTTGAACACCACCCACATGTTGTCGTCTACGGCGCACAGCGATTGTACGCTGCCGAAGGTCGATGGCAGCGGTGAGACCTCCTTCATTCGACCACCCGTTTCTTTGAGCAGCTGCGTTGGTGTGGCAGCCCAGACGCGGCCTCGGTTGTCGGCGGTGATGAAATCGGTGGGGCCGCGGTAAGCATGGCTGATGTGCAGTGTGCGGGTGTCGATGCAGTCAACGCCCTTGTCGTAGAGTTGTGCCCAAACGCGGCCACGGCCGTCCATTACTAATTGTCCGACGTGGATGTTGCTGAGTCCGCCTTTACCGTCTTTCAGGAAATGGTCGGCAACGCAGCGCCCGCCACTCGACAGAAGGCGCTGCTTGCTTATGATGAAGATGCCACCCATGTAAGCCGCAATCCAAAGCCGGTGTTGCCCGTCCTCGACGATGTCGTAGGCCCAGGTGGAGGAATAATGACTCGACGGGTCGCTCACGATGAAGTTGCGCAGTTGACCGCTGGCTTTATCGTAGAGGTTCACCCCGTGGTCGGTGGCAATCCAAATGTCGCCTTCGTGGTCTTCATAAATCTTCCTTACGCGGTTGTGCGTCATCGGGTGGGTGGCGCTGTTCTGCTTGAACCATACGGTGCCTGTGGGTTGGCCGTTGGTCATGGCGAAGCGTATCAAACCATTGGTGCCGCCCGCCCAGACGATGCCGCGGCTGTCCTGCAACAAAGCGTGCAGGCAGTTGCCCTCGCCTGTCAGCGTGATGTCGGAGAGGGAGAGAAAAGCGAGCTGACCGCTGTTGCGCCAGCGCGACAACCCGAGGTCGGTGCCGGCCCAGATATTGCCGTCGCGGTCGGCGAAGAGTGTCCAGATGATGTTGTTGCTCAGCGAGTGGGCATTGCGCGAGTCGTGGGTGAAATGGTCGATGGCACCGTTGGGGCGTCTGATGTACAGTCCGTTGTCGGTTCCCGCATAGAGATTACCCTGCTTATCGGTCACCAGTGCCTTCACCGAGTTGCCCGCCATGCCGGGTACCACATAGGGTTGGCCGCCATGGGTGGGGTCCATGCGGTAGAGTTGTCCTTCGGTCCCAATCCACAGGCTGCGGCCGTCGTTGAGCAGTGCGTTGACCAAAGGCTGCTGCGAGGCCGGAAGCAGTTGGCGTTGCAGCCGATGGTTGTCGAGGATGAATAGTCCCCGCAATGTACCCACCTGCAGATGACCCTGCCATTGGGCCAAGGCGTAGATGGTGGCATGGGTCTGTGCGATAAGTTTAATGCTCTGATGGTCAAGATGGTAGGCGAAGAGTTGGTCGCCGACGCCGAGGTATAAGTTGCGTCCGTTGCGCAGCATGCTTCGGATGGGGGCGTGAGGCGTTTGACCGACCTGCCGGTAGCTGCCGCTGCGGTAGTCGAAGACGATGAGGCCGTTGTCGGTACCCAACCACAGTTCGTGGCCGATGCGGCAGAGGCTGTAGATGCGCTCGCCACCGACGTGGCCAATGCGTGGATGGGCGTAGGCGACGTAACCGTCGTAGCTGTAGAGCCCCTCGGCGGTGCCCATCCACAAAACGCCCTTCTCGTCCTGCGTGATGGCGAGCATCTCGGCAGGACCTTGCGTCATGGCGTTGACAAACTGCCCTGCGGCTCCGGTCTGCGCAGCGGCGTGGCTGGCGGCTGGTGGCAGGAGAAGGGACAGCAGTAGGATGGTGATGGAGACGTATCTCATGTGGATGATGGGTTTAAGGGAATTAGACCTTCACGGGCTGCATGGCGGCCGTCTTATCGTGGTAGACGGTCGCACTGACGGGGCGGCCACGCAGTGACCGTACCTTGGGGAAGTCCTCAAACCAACGGTCGGAAGTGGTGAACCAGGCGTACTGCTTGAGGTGGGGCGCGGTCTGCAGTTGAAGGTTGAGGCTGCGGGCGAACTTCGGGTTGACCGACGAGAGGTAGTGCTTGCCGTTGTCCATGACGATGCCCAGAATGAGGTATTGGCGGATGATGTTGGCCGAACCCGTATAGGCCTTCGGTGTACCGTTCATCGGCGTGGTGACTCGGATATCCCAGCCCTCGCGATTGAGCCGCTGCATCATGCCGTGGAAGACGACGCCGTGGGCTGACGTATCCTTGACGTCGCTTGCCGCGATGCTCAGGTGTATCATCTCGTGGAGCAGCACGTTGCGGAACTGGTATTCGGTCTGGTCGAAATAGTTGCTCATGGTGAGGGTGAATGCCTCGCCCTTGCCGCGCATGACGATGCCCGAGCGGAAGAAAGACTTACGCCCCCAAACGAGGCCACGCTTGTAGGACAGCGACCCCAAGCGTGTCTTTGATCGGCCGATATAGAACCGCGGTTCGGGCAACACGCCGTCGAAATAACGCGCGTTGAATGCCCTGAAATTATCTCTAAGCCATTGAATGTCGATTTGCATGTTATTTATTTTTGTTGCGGCGGGTCCGACTGGGGTCGATGCGCTCCATGGCGTCAAGCATGCTCTCCTGCTTCGCTTTCAGATAGGAGCCCACGTTGAAGGTCTCGTCGGCCATGCGGTCGAGTAACTTCTCCTTGCAGAGATATTGAAGCCAGAAATCCTTGTAACGCTCGTCGAGCTGCTCGAGTGCTTTCTTGTTCCTTCCCTTCACGCCTTTGGTTTTTTCCAATAGGGTAGGGATTTGTTTCTTCAGTGCTGCCGCAAAGTAGTCGGCGCTGCGCTTGATGCGCAACAGCATCGCTTCGCTGTGCAGTTGCTCCGACGGCATCTTCAGGATAACGTTGCGCCATTTCAGCGACACCGTCATCACCTCCTTGTTGACCTGTTCTATCGTGGTGCGGTAGAAGTCGGTCAGCCGGGGATAGCCGTGGAAGAACTCGACGATGGTGTGGTAGAGCGACTGAAGACTGTCGTAGAGGCGGGAAAAGAGGAACAAGTCGATGAGCTGCTGGCGGAAGTAGTTTTCCTTGAGCTGTGGCAGTTGGCTGATGCTCTCCTCGGCCGCCACCTGCTGATGGCTGATGTAGCTGGCCACGCGACTGTCGTTGAAGACATTGGAAAAGCCGATGCGCGATGCCAGGACGAGTCCTTCGAGGCTCTTGCAGCGGCTCAGCGCGACATACACCTGACCTGAGGCGAAGGAGAGGCCGGCGTCGATGATGGCGTGCTCAAAGGTCAGTCCCTGACTCTTGTGGATGGTGATGGCCCACGCCAGGCGCAGTGGATACTGCGTGAATGTGCCCTGCACCTTCGTCTCGATGGTCTTGGTGGTGGGGTTGATGGAGTATTTGGCGTTTTCCCAGATATCGCGGTCCACGTTGATAGGGTCTTTCTCACCGGCGCATTTCACGCTGATGCCCTCCTCATCAATGGCCACGATGTGGCCAATCTTGCCATTGTAGAACCGGTGGGAGGGGTCGTTCTTGATGAACATCACCTGCGCACCCACCTTCAGTTGCAGGTCTTCCTCGGCCGGACAACTGGTGGCGGGGAAGTCGCCTTTCACCTCGGCCTTGAACGTGTGGCGTTTGCCCGGCAACTTCTGCAGCTCATTCTCATTGTAGCTGTCGGCCAAGCGGTTGTGCGTGGTTAGACGGATGTAGCCGTCCTCGGGCTTGGGGATAAATGCGGGATTGTAGCGGGCATTGAGCATATTGAGGTCCTCGGCCGTGGGGTGACCGTCGCGGATGTGGTTGAGCAGCGTGATGAACACCTCGTCCTGCTGTCGGTAGACGTGGGTGAGCTGGATGGTGACGTAGTTGATGTGCGCCAATGCCTTGCTGCCGAAGAAATAAGGGGTGTCGTAGTATTTGCTGAGCGTCTCCTCGTCGTCGGGGCGTATGACGGGGGTGAGCTGTTGCAGGTCACCAATCATCAGCAGTTGAACGCCGCCGAAGGGCAGTGTACGGTCGCGGTAACGGCGAAGCACGAAGTCGACGGCATCGAGCAGGTCGGCCCTGACCATTGAGATCTCGTCGATGACGAGCATGTCGAGTGAGGCGATGATGCGCCGCTTCTCCTTGCTGAAATCGAAGCGCTCGCGGATGGTGGCGCCGGGAACATAAGGCGAGAGGGGAAGTTGGAAGAAAGAGTGTATGGTGACGCCGCCGGCATTGATGGCTGCCACACCCGTTGGTGCGACGACTATCATGCGCTTCGTGGATTGTTCGCGGACGGTTCTGAGGAACGTGGTCTTGCCGGTGCCGGCTTTACCGGTCAGGAAGATGCTGGTGCCGGTATGCTCGACGAAATCCCACGCTTCACTAAGTTCCTTGTTTGCTTGCATGTGGTGTTTTGAAGGGGTGGATGGGTTTTATGGGTGGGGGGATATGGGGTTTATGGGGTGGATGGGTTTTATGGGGTGGATGGGTTTTATGGGGTGGGGGGATATGGGGTTTATGGGGTGGATGGGGGAGATGCCTAACGCGTGAGACTGAACTTGATGCTGAGGCCGTAGTCCTGCGTCGTGGTGGGGTAGGAGCTGCTGCTGAGCAACGGGTTGTTGGTCTGGCGGTCGAAGTAGAGACTCATCGACAGCAGTCTCGACAACGTGTATTCGGCCGAGAACGAGAGCTTGAAGGCGGTGTTGCCGCTGGAAGCGTTCGACGTAATGGTGGCGATGTCGCGCGTAATAGCGGCCTGCTTACGATAGGAGAGGTCGAGGCGCAGGTTAAGGTTGTTGTTGGTGCCGGAGCTGCTGCTCGACCTACTGCTACTGCTGTTGTTGCTGTTCTTGTTGCCTGTGGTCTTGCTCTTCACCTTCCGCTTTCCGACCTTGAAGGGGTTGAAGTTGTTGATGCGATAGCCCCAGCCGAACACCCAGTCCTTGCTGAGCGCCTCATTGAGCTGCACGCTGGTCATCGACAGCGACAGGGCGCGCGTCTGACGGTATTCGAGCTTGGCCGTCATGTTGTTGAGGAAGGTCACGTCGACGCCGAAGAGGGGCGAGAACGACTCGTTGATGCTCACTGTCGAGACGTTGAACATTGAGTTGGGGATGGGGTTGCCCGTGGTGGCATCGGAGATGAAACCGAGGTCGTCGCCCATGAGCGACTGGAACGTGGAGTAAGTCTGGTAGGCGCCGACGGCGTAGATACTCTTGTAGCTGTGGTTGATGTTGACCGACTTGAAGTGGTCGCGGAACCACGGCAGGTTGGACAGTCCGCTATAGCGCAGTGTCCAGTTGGGCAGCAGTCGCGACAGCGAGGGGAAGATGCTCAGTCCGTTGCCGCCCATGCTGGTGTAGGCTTTGAGGAAGGCGGGCACCATGACGTCGGCGGAGTAGGTGTTGACCCCACCGTTGGCCGCGTCGAAGGTCTTTCCGGCCAGCGTCGTTCCCTCGGGGTAGGTGACACCGGCATAGCGGGCCTCGACACGCTGACGGAAGCTCTCGAGCGAGTTGCAGAACTTCTCGAACGTCTTCGAGTGGAATCCGTTGTTGGCGTTGCCCATGCTCTCAAAGGCCGACGACAGCGAGATGGTGGTCATGTTGAAGTTACCCGTTTGCGTGGTGGGGTTGCCGACATACATATACTGTATGCTGCGCGCTTTGGTCTCGCTGCGGCTCGCGGTGAGGTCAATCTTCAGATTCTTCACCGGCTCAAGCGTTGCACGGAGCTGCAGGTCGGTGGTGAGGTTGGTCGTGGCAGGCGTGGCCACGCTGTCGCTGTTGAGCAGCCAGTTGTTGCGCTGAGCCTTGTCTATATAGCTGTCGCCGACGAGACCGAAGGCGAAGTCGAGTCCGGGCGACAGCACGTGGTTGCCACGCGTCTGACCGAAGGCGTCGCCGATATTGGGCATGAAGCCGGGCACTGACATGGCGTACTGGTTGCGGTAGGTGATGCTGGCCGAGCGCACCATCATCGCCACGCGGCTGATGGACTGCGCCACCTTGTACCACTTCTTGTCGTCGAGCGCGGGCAGGGCGACAACCGAGATCTTCAGTTTCGTGGCCGAGTCCACCTTGTTCTTGATGCGTATCTTGTTGTCGTCGAGCTTCTTGAATTTCAGCTTAAACGTTTTGCCGTCCTCGGTCTTTGCCGTCACCAGTATGCGCTTGGTCTTCTTGTTATGGCTCACGGTGAGCGTGGTGTCGGGCTTCAGCACGATTTCCTTCTCGAAGGCGTTCTTACGCTTGGGCAGTTGCTGCTTTTTCTGCGCTTCGTCTTTCTGTTTCTGTTTCCATTCCTTCACGGCGGCATCGGCGTCTTTTCCGTCTTTCAGGGCTTGTTCGCGTATTCTCTTCTCCTCGGCCTGCTGCTTGGCTTTGGCCTGATCCTTCTGCTTCTTCTCGCGCTCGCGCTGGGCTGCGCTCTTAGCGGTGTTTTTGTCGAAGCGTTCGTTGGTCTTCTTCAGGAATGGCACCATATTATAGAGCTTCACGAGGTCGAAGTTGCCGTTGATGTTGAACTGTCGGTTGTTAGAGATGGTGTTACCGAGCGACGTGCCGTCCTCCAATTCGGTACCGCGCACCCAGTTGTAGGTGGCGTTGTAGGAGGCGTCGGTACGCACCCATGAGAAGATGGGGATGAGGTTGATGGGCGGCTGATAGCTCAGCGTGAACGTCTGCTGATAGTCGAGCGGTGAGCCGAGGTGCTTGATGCTTGTCCACACCGAGTCCTTCCAGGCCGAATAGCGGTCGGGATAGAGGTCCTTGTTGATGGGGGTATATGGCTCCTCAATCTGCGCGTGGGTGGCGCTCTGGAAGTTCATGTGAAGGTTCTTGGTAAAGTCCCACCGCAGCTGGAACTCACGGTTCCAAAGGAACTGCTCCGAGAAGGTCAGCGGCAATGCGCTGTTCTCGGTCGATTCCATGTCGCGCTCCTGCAGTTCGTAGTAGTTGCGCGTCATCTCGGAATTGAAACCGATGTTCTGCGGCAGCCAGTTGAAGCCCAACCGCTTGGGCAGGTCCATCCACTTACTCTTGCTCTTCACCTTCTTGAAAGGTTCCCATGCCTTGTAGACGGGCGTCCATGAGTAGTTGAACGTACCCATCCAGTTGTCTTCGTTCTCATAGACCGTGGTCTCGCCTTGGTTGTGGGTGTGGGAGTGGCTGTAGGAGAAGGAGAAGTTGGCGGGGTCGTAGGGCATCGGGTGGCGCTTGTTCTGAATGCCGACGCGCGCGTTGGAGATGGAGAAGTTGGTGCTGGTCTGCTTGGTGACGGCGATGTTGCTGATGCTGTCGCGCTCCTGCTGGTTGGCAGCGGCGTCGAGTGCATCCTTCAGCTCCATATCGGTGTCGAGCGGGTTGTATTTCGGTGTGGTCTTCTGTTTGGTCACGCTGTAGTAAACCGGGATGGAGACTTTGGCCTTGTCGGGGAAGAACTTGCCCAGCTCCATGCTGGTGGTGAAGGAGAAGTCGGTCTGCGAGTCCTGCGTACGCGAGCTGACCCCGTCCTCCAGACCACCGAAGCCCTGCGACACATAACGGCCCTGCATGTTGACATTGCCGAGGTCGGACAGCTGTACGTTGAGGTTGCCGTTGGCCGCCCAGCCACCGGTGTTGTTGTATTCCTTCAGTCGCAGTTCGTTGACCCAAATCTCACCGCTCTTCTGATTGGCCGAGAGGTTTCTCACGCCAATGATCATCGTCTTCACCTCACCTAAGGTGGGGTTGCCGAGGATGGTAATCTTGTTGTTGGGGTGATCGGCATCGTAGGCCACGTATGGTCTGGTGTAGGATGCCGTACCCATGGCGCGACCCTGGTTACGCTCACGCTTGACCGAGGTGAATAGCGAGAGCGGGATGTCGAGCATGTTGTCTTCAGGCCATACTGCCTCGCAGTCGGCCAACACGTAGCGGTTATAGTTGTTGCGCGGCGGCGTGAGCTTCAGTGGTATCTCGTATTCGTAGTAGTTGCTCTTGTAGTCGGAGCCGAGGCGGATGAACAGCGCCAGCTGGTTGTCCTTGAGGTCGGTGGTGTTGTTCTCCTCGGCATTGGCATGCACGAACATCTGCAGCCGCTTGTATTGGCGCATGTCGATGGTGGTGTTCTTGTAGACGCACTTCGACTCGTTGGGCGACATGTTCTCGACGTTGATCTGCAGCGCCTGCTCGTTGCTCTCGACGAGCTGCGGCTGTGAGGGGTCCTGCTCGCGCTTGATGCCCGGGGGCAGGACGTAGTTGACGGGAGTCTTGTCATTGTTCTCCTCGATACTCACCGAGGCGGTGGTCATGGTGCCTGTCTGCGCGCCGCCGTTGTCGAGGTTCTGCGTATAGACGCGCCACGTGCCGCGTACGAGGTCGAGGCTGCCGAAGCGCAGCACCACGTTGCGCTGGAAACCCGTGAGGAACATGCGCATGAAGCGGATGGAGGAAAAGTCGCTGATGTTGCCCACGCGGCGCTCATACTCGTCGACAGGCACGCGGAAGAGGTACCAGGTCCAATGGCCTGTCTTGCCGTTTCGCAATGGGGCCGCGGCGTCGCGGCTATCAACGATATAGTTGCGGCCCACCTGCAGGTCCTCGGGGCGCAGGGAGATGTGGTACTGATAGTATTTCTCGTATTCGTTGAGCGTGTAGTCCTGGTTGATGTCCTCCACGTCGGGCATCGACTTGTATGCCGTGCTGTAGCTCTCGGGGCTGCTCTCGTTGTCGGGCGAGTTGCCCTGCGGATTGTTGATATACTTGTATCGCCTGAGGATGTCGGCCTGCATGCGGTCGTAGTCGCTGCCGCGGAAATAGTGGTAGTCGTCGTTTGCGGGGTCGGCGAAGATGGAGTCGAACACCGCCTGGCTCACCTTGCCCTGTATCTGCTTGAGGAAGTCCTGATAGCTGTCAAAGGTCTGCTCTTCCTGGTCGCTGAGCCCGTTGAAGCCTACATCCTGCAGTGCCCGGCTGCCCTTGGTCGTGGCGAAGGCGTAGGTGACGGTCGATTGGTTGGGTATCTTTCCCCATTGGGTGTAGGTGAAGTTTTGCGAGCCGTCAACGGGAAGTCCGCTCTCGTAGAACTTCTTTCCGTCGTGCAGCACGTCCTCCGACACCTCGCCGAGGTTGATGTATAGGTCGCCTCCGGCATTGGTCTCTCCCTTCTCCCTGGCGTGTATGAATGGGTCGAGGAGCCAGAATTCCACGTACTCGATGTTGGCCTGCTCGAAGTCGTTGGTATCGAGGCGTCTCATCATGCCTCCCCAATGCTGCTGCGGGTTGCGCAGCGTTCCGTCGTAGTTGAGGTCGGGGTTGAAGTTGTACGGGCCGCGCTCGTTGGGGTAGTAGGCAATGTTCATCACGGAGAGCGTAGATGTGGCTCCGTTGTAGCTGCTCTGGTCGCGCGTGGGATAGAGCTCACGTACATACACCTCACGCATGTAGGGGTCGCTGAGCATCTCGAGGTTGCCACGGATGTGTGACGGCGTGAGTGACGACGAGCGGCGGGTAAACAGCGGGTCAATGGTGTACCACGCCATCTGCGAGCGGTTGTAGCCCGAGCGAAGTGTGGTCTTGTCGCTGCTCTCCGCGAATGTTGACGGCACGCTCGACAGGCTCCATTGCGTAGGGTCGAGCACGCTGATTTTGTCGGTGGTGTTCTCGAAGTCGTCGATATAGGAGGCGTTGTCCTGTGTGCCGCGCGCCTGTCCGGCGAAGAGTTTGGCAAATTCTCCAGTGAATGAGATTTGCGAGGGCTGGGTGAGGTGGAGGAAGGGCAGCTTGTCGAGGGCGTTGGTCAGCCACTGGCTCTCGTGCTTCCAGTTGATGTTGAAGCCCACGAGGGTGTTGTTGACCGGTTCGACGCCCATCTGCACCTTGTTGGTAAGCGACTGCTCGCCCAGGTGCTGGAAGGTACCCGACAGTTGGAAGTTCTTTGAGAAGTCGTATTCCCAGTTCATGCCGAACATCGTCTTGCGCTCCTGCGAATAGTCCGACTGGCTTTCGAGCGATACGTTGATGTTGGTTCCGGCGTCGATGATGCTCTGGTTGAGGATGGTCACCTCACCGGCGTTGTAGTCGACGCTGTAGTCGGAGCCCTCGGTGAGTGTGACACCTCCTGCGGTGACCACCACGGAGCCCTGCGGCACGTTGTAGGCGCCGAGCGAGATGACGTTGGCCTGGGTGCCGCGGAACTGTCCCTGCAACAGGTACTTATCTTTCTCGGCAATCTGCTTGGCGACGGTCTTCGTCGAGTCGTACAGCTCGGTGAAGGCATAGCGTCGGGCCACATCGCTGCTCACGCCGTGCTGCGTGAGGTAGTTGTACATATAGCTGCCGAAAGGCTCGGCCACGGGGAAGAACACGCGGCCATTGCTCACGGTGTAGCCCTCCACATAGTCGAAGTAACCGTTGGAGTGGGCTTTATTGTTGTTGTCGAGGCGGTCGGCGCCCAACAGCTTGATGAGGGTCTGACTCTTCACTTGTTCCTCGGGAATGTAAGAGAGGTAGACGCCGGCGGTGTCGCTTTGGTACTTGACGTCGAGGCGGAACTTCTCCTTCTCGACCGATGAAGCCAGGTAATACACGTTTTTCATCATCAGCTTCCAGTTGCCTTGAGAGGGGTTGTTGCTGGTGTTCTTCAGCGATTTGACGAAGAGTGCGCTGTTGACGTCGGTGTTGTCGCTGGCGAACTCACCCACCTGATAGGTGCGGCCGCCGTAAGTGTATTCGTAAGCCACGGCCAGCACCTGGTCGGTCTGCAGCGCGGTGTTGAGCGAGACGTAGCCCAAGGCGGTGTTGACGGTGTATTCCGACGAGCTGAGCAACCGGGCGCTCTGAATCTTCTCGTAGTCGGTGCCGCCCACCAGTCCGGCGCCGTCGAGCACCGTCGAGGTCTGGTCGATGTTGCGGGCATCGGCGTAGCTGTTGACCATCGTCTCATACTCCGTGTTGGCGGCATTGGCGGGTACCGGCGACCCGGTGACCGTCCAGCGGTTGTTGCTCACCGAGGTGTTCTCGCCGAGGTCGGTCAGCGCCACAATGTTGCGGGTGTTGGTAGTGTTGCCCGTCTTGTTGGTCACCCAGATCTCCACGCGGTTGATGGTGATGCCGGTGGTGAGGTTGGGCAGCTTGCTCATGCCCGCGTCGTAATGGTCGTGGAAATATTGCGAGAGGAAGAAGTGGCGGTTCTCCTCGTAGTCGGCGGCGTCCATCTCGAAGGTGGTGTACTGCTTACCGCCCTTCGAACTGACGCTCTTCGACGTACTCTTCTTCTGCGAGGCGACCAGTTGCAGCTTGAGTTTGCCGAACTGCATGTCGGTACGCAGACCGAACAGACTGCTGGAGCCCTGGATGAGCGAGGAATTGGAGGGGAACGAGATGTTGCCCGCCTCGACGAGCTTGATAATCTCATCCTCCTTGCCGTCGTACTTCAGCTTCATGTTCTGCGCATCGTAGTCGAAGGTGGCGTCGGTGTTGTAGTTGAGGTTCATGTTCACCTTGTCGCCCACCTTACCGTTCATGCTGAAGTTGATTTTCTGGTCGAAGTCCATCGTCGTCTTGTTCCTGCTCCTGACGGGTAGCGACGGGTTGTCGATTTTCTTCGTTGTGGCGCCAAACTTCAGTTCGGCCGAACCCTGCGTCTTGATGCGCACGCCGCCGGGACCGAAGATCTTCTCGGCCGGTCCGAGGTCGAAGTGCATGTCGGTGAAGTCGAACTTCTCTTTGCCCTTGGCCTTATAGATCTCGTCGTTCTTCGAGCGGAAATAGGCGTCACGGCCATGTTTCTCGCTCCATTTCATATATTCCTCAGGCGTCATCATGATGGGCGCGGCGAGCCAGGTCTGGCCAATGCGTGTGCCGATGATGTAGCGGTTGATGGTGTCGTTGTAGGTCACCTCATACTTCACGCCGTCGGGCGTCTTGAGGTCGATGGGACTCGTCTCGAGGTCGTCGTAGGTGATGGGGGTGGTGCGCTGAATCTTCCATCGCGGGTGGAGCAGCGAGTCGGGGATGGAGTCTTCGTCCAATACGACGTCGGGCAAGGCCGGCTTGGTGCCTTTGCCTGCGGTCGTCTTCTTGTTGTCCTGCGCGCTTGCCGCAGTACGGTTGGCGGCTTGTGCCCGGTTGCTTTGCCGGTTGGGGTCGACTTGGAAGATAGACACGGCGGCATAGCCGACCATCGTTATGGCCAGCAACAACAGTGCTATCGTATCTCTCTTCCTGATGTTCATAAGCTATTTGATGCGTTTCAGGGCTTCCTTCACCACCATCTCCACGGGCAGGTCGGGCTGTTCGGTGAGAATGGCGATGACGACCTTGGCCGATGGGGCAGGGGAGAAGCCGAGCATGGTGAGGGCCGACACGGCCTCGTCTTTCACGGCGTTGTTGACAGCAGGTCCGCTCTCGCGGGTCGTGGAGACATGCAGCTCGTCGGCGATGCCGGTGGACACAATCTTATCCTTCAGGTCGACGATGATGCGCTGGGCCGTCTTCAATCCGATGCCCTTGACGCCCTTGATGAGCTTCTCGTTGCCGTTGGCGATGGCATTGCACAGCTCGGCGGGCGACAGGCTCGAGAGCATCATGCGGGCCGTATTGGCGCCGACGCCCGACACGGAGATGAGCATGCGGTAGAGCTCACGCTCCTGCTTCGTGGCGAAGCCGTAGAGCGTGTAGCTGTCGTCGCGGCCGCCGGTGACGAGCGACTCGTGGACGTAGAGCTTCGCTTCTTTCTTGCCTTGGACGGCGGTGTAGGTGTTCAGCGAAATGCTGAGCGCATACCCCACGCCCCCTGCCTCAATGACGGCAAGTGCAGGCGAGAGCTCGGTCAGCTCGCCCTTGATGTATTCAATCATTCAGTAAAATAATAAACGTTTATCTACTACTATAACGCCCCTCCCCTCCCCATTATTGCATGAGGACATAATAAAGTTAGGGTGCAGACAGGGTAAGGGAAGACATAGTAACAGAGTAAACAGACATACAACAGGCGTAGTAACATAGTAAATAAAAAACGAGTGGTTTTGTTTTGTCCTTCTCGCAATTTGCATTATCTTTGCAGGTGGAACTGGGCCGGCAGTGGTCGGCTCGGGTCCATCTTATGGGAAAATTAGCGTTTGCTATTTATTCGTAACGCTCGAGAAACTTGGCGGTGGAAAGAGCTAAACAAGAATAATAGGCGGACGTCTGCGTTATGCGTGGGCGTTTGGCTTGTCTTGTTTAGTGGGTTTCCGCCAAGTACCTTCGAGCGTGGACGAGTCCATTCGTCCACGTTCTGCGTCTATAGGTGCTTGGCGGAACCGCGTTGATGGAATGAATGTGCATACGCATTAATACACTAAAAACTATTAATGCTATGGCAAAATCTTTGATTGAGGAGTTGCCCAAGATTGCTGCGGAGGGTCGCAAGGAGGCTCAGCAGGTGTTGGAGCGGCTCAACAGTGGTACACGCATCGGATTGCAGACCAACGAACTTGTGTTGCCCCGAAAGGATCGCTCGGGGCTGTTCCAGGGCATGATGCCCACCATTCCCAACAGTTTTAACATGGCTGTTGGCGACGGAGACCAGTGGATGAATCGCCTTATTTATGGCGATAATCTCCTTGTGCTGCAAGCCCTTCTGGCAGGTGACCCTACGACGGGCATGTCCTCGCTGCGCGGAAAGGTCAACCTTATTTATATAGACCCACCCTTCGATAGCAAGGCTGACTACCGCACGAAGATTAACCTACCTGGTGCCGACCTTCAGCAGAAGCCAACGGTGGTGGAACAGTTCGCTTACGCCGACACTTGGGAGCAAGGTACTATCTCTTATCTCAAAATGATTTATCCCCGCCTTGTGCTGATGAAGGAACTCCTTGCCGAGAACGGAAGCATCTATGTGCATATTGACTGGCACGTGGGGGCGTATGTGAAGGTGATATTAGATGATATTTTCGGGAAAGATAATTGCCGGAATGAAATAATATGGTGCTATTCAGGCCCCCAAAGATCACTAAAGACATTTTCTAGAAAGCATGATAACATCTATTATTATGCTAAGTCGGAAGACTCAGTCTTTAATGTACAAAGAGTACCACATAAGTCTGGTTTACATGGCGTCGGAGGATTTGGCTTTAAAGGAAATGCTCCATCAACGGATCTTAAGACTTTGGAGGAAGAAGGTAAAATTCTTGAAGATTGGTGGCCGGACATCTCGACAACGGGAAGAATTGTCAAAGAGATAACCGGCTACGCCACCCAGAAGCCCGAGGCCCTTCTTGAGCGCATCATCAAGTCCAGTAGCAATCCTGGCGACTTGGTCTGCGACTTCTTCGGCGGCAGTGGTACAACGGCCGCCGTGGCTGAGCGGTTGGGCCGGCGCTGGATTACCTGCGACATCGGTAAGCCTGCATCGCTCGTGATGCGCAAGCGGTTTATCGACCAGGAGGTGAAGCCCTTCCTTTATCAGAGCATCGGCGACTATCAGAAAGAGGCATTCCGCAGCAACAAGAAGCTCCGCCGCGTGGGCGACCTCAGTGAAGTGGTGCTCGGGCTCTACAACGCACTGCCGTTTACTCCCGAAGAGACTAATGAGCGCAACTTCGGCTACATCAAAGGCACTCGCACCCTCGTGATGGTCGACTCGCCCAACCGACTCACCACCGCCGCTACCGTGCGCAGAGCCGTGGAGGCCAAAGCCTCACTGCTCGGTGGTGGCTGGGATAAGGTGGTGGTGCTCGGATGGAACTTCTCCTTCGACATCTCTCAGGCCATTGAGCAATATAAAGACAGCCATGTGGAGGTGCTTGTCATACCACCCGACCTCCTCGATAAGTTGGCTAAGCAAGGTTACGACAAACTCGTCAAGGAGAAGAAAGTCCGCTTCTCGTCATTGCAATACCTCACTGTGAAAGATATTGAGATGAGCCCCGATGGCGGCAACGATGATATCACGGTGGAACTGGACAACTACGTATTGCTCTCGCCCGACAACATTCCCCTCGACGACAAGGACAAAGAGAAGTTGCAACGCGTGATGGCCGACGACCCGCTGGCACTCATAGAATATTGGAGCATCGACCCCGACTATGACGGCGAGACCTTCCGCAGTTTGTGGCAGGACTACCGAGAGAATACCGACAACGACAGCGACCCGCTTCACTGCGTCTATAGCGCACGGCTGTGTGTGCCCCATCGCGACCACCGCACGGTGTGCGTCAAAGCCGTGGATGTGTTTGGATTTGAGAGTCAGGTCATCAAGAAACTTTAAGGAGGACAAGCCATGACAACGACAGACAATAACAATATCTCACTGGAGGTGGCTCATCGCCTCACGACAATGGTGAACGAGACATGGGCCTCCGGCGAAATGCTCCATCAGGTGACCCCTATCACTGCAGAGTTGCTCACCTACTGGTTTGGCGACTACCGTGACCTGCGCCATGTTAACTTCCACGACGGTCAGCGGCAGGCCATACTCAACATCATCTACCTACACGAGGTTGTGGGTGTGAAGACGGTGTTTGACACTTATGAGGCCACTGTACCCGAACTGTTGCCGCTGACTGACCGCAGTGTCTTCACGCAGGAGAAATACCGTATACCCAAATATGCTGTGAAGATGGCCACCGGCACCGGCAAGACGTGGGTGATGCACGCCCTGCTCATCTGGCAGATTCTCAATGCCCGACATGAGGACACGCCGAGCGGGCGCTTCACTAAGCATTTCCTCATCGTTGCGCCGGGACTCATCGTTTACGACCGGTTGAAAGATGCCTTTTGCGGACGGCTGAAGCGTGGTACCGACGTGCGCGACATCCAGACCAACGACTATTATTATAACCAGGAACTTTTCCTGCCGCCACAATACCGGCAGGAGGTGTTCAGTTTTATACAAAACAATGTGGTGACTAAGGAGGATGGCATCGGCCGCAAGACCACCGGTGAGGGCCTCATCGCCTTGACCAACTGGCATCTTTTCGAGAGTCAGCTCGACGATGAGACCGACATCGGCGCTGTTGTCCCTGATGCCCAGTACAAGAAGCTCGTGAGCGACCTGCTGCCGATACGCCCTGGCGTGGCTGCCGGCAACGCGCTCAGTACGCTCGACAACCGGGCGCTCCGTGGCAACGAGATAGACTATCTCGCTTCGCTCACCGACCTGATGGTCATCAACGATGAGGCGCATCACATACACGAGTTGAAGCGCAACGGCCAAGTGGAGGAGGTGGAGTGGCAGCGCGGCCTCAACGCCATCGCTGCTGGCAAGGGCAGCCGTTTCATGCAGGTGGATTTCTCGGCCACGCCCTATGACACTGTAGGCTCTGGAAAGCGACTGGCGAAGCGCTATTTCCCCCACATCATCGTCGACTTCGACCTCGCCACCGCCATACGCAAAGGACTGGTGAAGACGCTCCTCATCGACCGGCGGCAACAACTCACCGACCTTGCCGATCTCGACTTCCGCGCTATACGCGATGACCGTAACAAGGTGACGGGCCTGAGCGTTGGTCAACGACTCATGCTGAGAGCCGGACTGACCAAGCTTCGCAAGTTGGAGAAGGACTTCCTCGAGGTGGATAAACGGAAAAACCCAAAGATGCTCGTGATGTGTGAGGACACCAATGTGTCACCCTTCGTCATCGACTTCCTGAAAGATGAGGGACTCAGCGATGAGGATGTCGTCAAGATAGACAGCTCCACCAAAGGCGAAGTGAAGGAAGACGACTGGAAGCGCATCAAGACGCAGCTCTTTGATATCGACAACTACCCGCAACCGAAGGTCATCGTCTCTGTGTTGATGTTGCGCGAAGGCTTCGATGTCAACAACATCTGCGTCATCGTGCCCCTCCGTTCCACTCAGGCCCCCATCCTGTTGGAGCAGACCATTGGACGGGGACTGCGGCTGATGTGGCGTGAGCCCGAATACCAGGACCAGAAACTGATTGACCGTAAGCGTGTACTAGTGCTGAAGAAGAATCCCGAAACCTACATCGACATGCTCTCCATCATCGAGCATCCGGCCTTCTTGCAATTCTACGATGAGCTCTTTGCCGACGGCCTTGCCTCAGTTGACAGCAACGACGTTGAGAGCATGAGCACCGTGGGCGACCTCATCAGCGTGGGACTCAAAGAGAATTACGCCGATTACGATCTCCAATGGCCGGTTATCATTCACCGGGCCGACGAGGAACTGCAGCCGCTCGACATTGACATCAACAAGATGGCGCCCTTCACGTCCTTCACGCTGGCGCAGTTGAGACGGGCGCTGGCTTCCGACGGCGAGCAGTTCATTTCGCAAGAGGCCACTTCGAGGGTAGTATTCGGCTCATATAAGGTCACAGCCGATCTCTTCACAGCCAACAACTACAACGAATATCTGCAGAAGATGCTCCACATCGTGATGCGGCGCTATGGACAGGACCATCGCAAGAAGGTGATGCCAAACTTCCAGATAGACGAATCGGTTGTGGTGGGCGCTATGGACAGCTACATCCGCACCCGCCTCTTCGGCGAGCCGTTCAACCCCTTCCACGAGAACGACTGGAAGATATTGCTTGCCAAGAATGGCGTCGTGACCGAACACATCGTTAAGCAGTTGGCCAGGATGATCTATCAATGGCAGGAGAACATGCTTCAGACTGATGCCGACGTAGACCATACGACATTCTCATCGGTTAAGACCTTACGCATGAGGGAGTCGTGCTCTCTGCCATTGCAGAAAACAATCTATGAACGGTTGCCTTTCCCCTCACACGGGGGTGGACTGGAACGGGCTTTCATGGAGTTTCTCGACCGGGACGCAACGGTTGAGCGGTTCATCAAGATCAATGAGATCCAACATAGCTTTGCCGCTATCTTCTATCTGCGGTCGGACGGTATGATGGCCACCTACCATCCCGATTTCCTTGTGGCGACGGCTCAGAAGATTTACCTTATCGAGACGAAAGGTCAGGACAAGATTGATGACAAGGATGTGAGGGCTAAACAACTGGCCACACTTAACTGGGTGAGAGAAATCAATGCCTTGCCGCCGGCCGATCGCATGTCGCGGTCATGGGAGTATGTGCTGCTTGGTGAGACCACATTTTACGCCCTCTCTGGCAATGGTGCCACCATAACAGATATCTGTGAGCGTTGCAAGGTGTCGAGGGCTGCGGCTACGGGCAATCTATTTGAGTAGAAAGGGCTTTTTTCACCAGTGCTATACCTGCACTTTTTGGAAAAGATATTACCGCAATTACCGCAGCATGGTAACAAGTTGATTAAAGTGGGTTAGTGCTGGTGATATATACCGCGACATTACCGCGACATTACCGCAAACATTACCGCAAAAGACGGAAAATCATCATCGGAAGACCATAGTAGGGGAAGAAAATAATGCCTCGCCCTGAAGGGAAAAAACTTGCAAAACATTTGTAGAATAGAAGAATAGATGCTATATTTGCCAAAAATATAAGACGATGAGACAATATCCCATAGGCATACAGGACTTTGCCAAAATTATTAATGGCAATATGGTATACGTTGACAAGACCGACTTGGTCTATCAACTGGCAAGCAGTGAGGGCGTTTATTTCCTCAGCCGTCCGCGCCGCTTCGGCAAGTCATTGCTCGTTTCCACGCTCAAATATTATTTCTTGGGACGCAAGGACCTCTTCAAGGGGCTGAAGATGGAAGAGCTGGAAAAGGACTGGACGGAGTATCCGGTGTTTGAGATTGACTTCAACGGCAAAGACTACACCCAGGAAGGAGCATTGGTAAGGACACTTGAGGGAAGCGTGTCGTCATGGGAGAGAATCTATGGCAAGAGTCCGGACTTCGAAGAATTGGGCGACCGCTTCGCCTACGTGCTCCATCAGGCCCACGAGAAAACGGGCCAACGCTGTGTAGTGCTTATCGACGAATACGACAAGCCTATGCTTGACGTGATGGACACCGGACTGAAGACCACTGAAGGCGGTGCGGAGATGACGCTTGAGGAGCGCAACCGCAATACGCTGAAAGCTTTCTACTCTACTTTTAAGTCTGCCGACGCCGACCTGCGCTTTGTCTTCCTCACGGGTGTGACAAAGTTCGCGCAGGTGAGCGTCTTCTCGGGGTTCAACAATGCGCAGGATATCAGCATGGTGCCTGACTTTGACTCCCTTTGCGGTATCTCGCAGGAAGAATTAGACACTAACTTTCATGACGCCATCGAAGCATTGGGCAAAGCCAATGGATTGAGCTATGAGGAGACTGCGCAACTGCTGAAAGAGACTTATGATGGCTACCACTTCAGCAAGGCGATGACCGACATATACAATCCCTTCTCTCTGCTCAACACTTTCAAACGCAAAGATTTCAGTGACTATTGGTTTGCCACGGGTACGCCGACTTATCTGCTCCGTCTGCTGGCACATAACAATGAGGATTTATCACAGATTGTCGGTAGGGAATATACAACTCAACAGTTTGTTGATTATCGTGCCACCGTGGAGGCTCCCGTTCCAATGATTTACCAAAGCGGCTATCTCACTATCAAGAGTTATAATCGAGAGACCAGGCGCTACGTGCTCGACCTGCCCAACAAGGAGGTAAGCAACGGCTTCCTTTCTCTTGAGGCCGCAAGCTATTTCCAAGACAAGCAAGGCAGAACAAGTTCGTTTGTCATCGATGCTGCCATTGCACTTAGGAATGGGCAGATTGATAAATTCCACGACATGCTGGTCGATTTCATCGCTTCCCTTCCTTTCAACCTGCGGGTAGATAACACGAAGAAAAGCTACGAGAAGGAGTTCCACATGGTCGTGTTCCTGATTATCCGTCTCATTGCCAGTCAGGAGTTTATCACGTTCAACGAGATGCCCAACTCCGACGGTATTGCCGACATGGTGCTTTATACGCCCAACTATGTTTACATCTTCGAGTTTAAGCTTGATATTCCCGCCAGTAAGGCTTTGGCGCAGATTGAGGCCAAGGGTTACGCTGCGCCTTACGCCCACGACCCCCGCAAGGTCTATCGCATCGGCTGCTCATTCTCATCGGAGACGGGACGCGTTGCCGATTGGGAGGTGAGGTAAATACACCAGCATGGAAGCTTCAAAACTCATCCTCTGCTCCAAAAATCTTGCGAAACGTTTGTGAAATAGAAGAATTAATGGTATATTTGCCCAAAATATAAGAACATGAAGCAATATCCCATTGGCATACAAGACTTTGCGAGCATCGTTCAAGATGATTTCGTTTATGTAGATAAGACAGCGCTGGTTTATCAGTTGGCCAAGGTCAAGGGTGTTTATTTCCTCAGCCGTCCGCGCCGCTTCGGCAAGTCGTTGCTTGTCTCTACCCTGAAATATTATTTCCAGGGCCGCAAAGACCTCTTCAAAGGTTTGGAGATGGAGAAGTTGGAAAAGGACTGGACGGAATATCCGGTGTTTGAGATTGACTTCAACGGCAAAGACTACACCCAGGAAGGAGCATTGGTAAGGACACTTGAGGGAAGCGTGTCGTCTTGGGAGAGAATCTATGGCAAGAGTCCGGACTTCGAAGAATTGGGCGACCGCTTCGCCTACGTGCTCCATCAGGCCCACGAGAAAACGGGCCATCGCTGCGTAGTGCTTATCGATGAATACGACAAACCGATGCTTGACGTGATGGACACCGGACTGAAGACCACTGAAGGCGGTGTGGAGATGACGCTTGAGGAGCGCAACCGAAATACGCTCAAGGCCTTCTACTCTACGTTTAAGTCTGCCGACGCCGACCTGCGCTTTGTCTTCCTCACGGGTGTGACAAAGTTCGCGCAGGTGAGCGTCTTCTCGGGATTCAACAATGCGCAGGATATCAGCATGGTGCCTGACTTTGACTCCCTTTGCGGTATCTCGCAGGAAGAATTAGACACAAACTTTCATGACGCCATCGAAGCATTGGGCAAAGCCAATGGATTGAGCTATGAGGAGACTGCGCAACTGCTGAAAGAGACTTATGACGGCTACCACTTCAGCAAGGCGATGACCGACATATACAATCCCTTCTCTCTGCTCAACACCTTCAAACGCAAAGATTTCAGTGACTATTGGTTTGCCACGGGTACGCCGACTTATCTGCTCCGTCTGCTGGCACATAACGATGAGGATTTATCACAGATTGTCGGTAGGGAATATACAACTCAACAGTTTGTTGATTATCGCGCCACCGTGGAGGCTCCCGTTCCAATGATTTACCAAAGCGGCTATCTCACTATCAAGAGTTATAATCGAGAGACCAGGCGCTACGTGCTCGACCTGCCCAACAAGGAGGTAAGCAACGGCTTCCTTTCTCTTGAGGCCGCAAGCTATTTCCAAGACAAGCAAGGCAGAACAAGTTCGTTTGTCATCGATGCTGCCATTGCACTTAGGAATGGGCAGATTGATAAGTTCCACGACATGCTGGTCGATTTCATCGCTTCCCTTCCTTTCAACCTGCGGGTGGACAACACGAAGAAAAGCTACGAGAAGGAGTTCCACATGGTCGTGTTCCTGATTATCCGTCTCATTGCCAGTCAGGAGTTTATCACGTTCAACGAGATGCCCAACTCCGACGGTATTGCCGATATGGTGCTTCATACGCCCAACTATGTTTACATCTTCGAGTTCAAACTCGACCATCCCGCCAGTAAGGCTTTGGCGCAGATTGAGGCCAAGGGTTATGCTGCGCCATACGCCCACGACCCCCGCAAGGTCTATCGCATCGGTTGCTCGTTCTCCTCAGAGACGGGGCGCGTGGCCGACTGGGCGGTGGAATGAAACCACATATCTTGAAAGACGTGGTCATACCTATGCTTTGATGACGTTTGACGTTCGTCATGCGATCGTTTGACGTTCGTCACGCGATCGTTTGACGTTCGTCACGCGATTGCTTGACGTTCGTCACGCGTCCGATTGACGTTCGTCAAACGATAGCTCCTATATGTTACACGAATGTCCATGAACTGCCACGAATTATTCATGAATATTTTTCAGCCTTGCCATGAAACCTATCGATCTTGACCGATTCGCATTAATAATTTATGAGAAATTCTGGCGCAGGTGAAAACTTCCGTGGCGCCCCCCCCGGTAGAAACTTGCTATCCAAAAGATGGTGCTGACACGATAGTTTCTCATAAAATCGTATTATCTTTGTACATTTGATTCATCCATAATGGTTGGGGTAGGTTCAAATCCCGGAAGGATTTGAACCCCCGGTACCCCCAAGGGATTTGAACCCTCAGTACCGAAGGTACCCGTGCCCTTAGTACCTTCGGAGCTGGCAGTCTCTGCGATAAAAGGAATATAGTATCTTCCAAACAAAAATAGATCAAACCTGATAATTTCGTGAATGATTTCCTTATCCAAATTGCCACATACTAAATAAAACAAATAAAAGAAAGCTATACAGTTTTTTGGCATACCTTGCATATTATCTTTGCACCAAAATCCACGAAAAGGTTTTTCGTATGGAGATAATATGAATATCAGCTTTTAAATAAATGTACTATGTCTCAAATGATTCGTTATGATGATGTTATTATTGGAATCTCGTCAAAAGACAGCAGGGAACTAAAGAATTCAAGATACAATGGCATATCGCGAGTCCTGCTTTATGCTGGAAGCGTTAACTATGGCACTCTCTTAGATATGCTGGAAATAATTAGGATATGCTTGCCACTACAAAGAAGAAACACTTTGTTACGCTATATAGTTGGCTAATTGAATTAATTTGTCTAAATTTGCGTTAGAAACACTTCTGCAATAACTTTAAAAATTAACAGCTATGCCTGCAAACCAATTCGGAAGATATGTCTGGCTCTTGGATACGCTTCGCCACTACGGCCATCTCTCCTACAAGGAAATCAGTGAGAAATGGCAGCAAAGCGGACTGAGCTATGGCTATGGTGATACGCTGCCGCTACGCACGTTCCATAACCATCGCAAGGCCATATTCGACATTTTCAAAATCATCATAGAAATAGACCCTGACATAAAAGGATATAAATATCATATAGCCAATCCGGAAGAATTGGAAGGTGACAGTTTGAGAAGTTGGCTTGTAGACTCCTATGCCACGCTCAATCAAGTGCAGGCCGACAGCAAACTGAGAGGCCGTATCGAGTTTGAGCACATCCCGTCTGGACATACATGGTTGACAACATTTCTTCAAGCCATGCGGCAAAACAGGGTTATGAGGATCACCCATCAGGGATTCGGCAAGGACTACGCCAATACGTTTGAAATTGAGCCATATTGCCTGAAGGTGGTAGAACGACGCTGGTATATCATCGCCAACAATCCTTACTATGTCGAGCTCAACCACAAACATAAAGGAGAGAAAGACTATACGCCACGTAAAGAGATTCGTGCCTATGGACTGGACCGTATCAAAGAGGCTATAATATTGGATAAAACTTTTGTGATTAAAGAGGGATTCAGTATGAAGAAGTTCTATTATGGCTGTATAGGCATCATACCAAGTGATGGTCCTATAGAGCACGTAGTACTGAAAGCATATTGTCATGCACCGGACTACCTGCGCACGTTACCTCTTCATGAAACACAGCAAGAGTTGGAGAGCGACGATGAGTCTACTACTTTCTCCTACGATGTGAAGCTTACCTATGATTTCTTGCAGCTCATCATGCAGCAGGGTGATCAGGTGGAGGTCTTGGAGCCGAAAAAGCTACGTGACCAGATGCGCAATCTTGCCAATACGTTATTCCATTACTATAAAACCGAATAGAACAATGATTAAAGGCTTGAACTTTATTGCAATAGATTTTGAGACTGCAACTGGCAGACGGAATTCTATATGTGAGGCCGGTATCTGTATAGTCAAGGACGGAACCATCAAGGAGACCAAGTCGTGGCTAGTGCGGCCGGAAGACAATTCTTATTCCTATTGGAACATTCAGATACATGGCATCCATCCCAAAGACACTGAGGAAGCTCCAGCTTTCCCTGAGGTTTGGGGTAAGATCTTGAAGTATCTTGATGAGACTCCTGTATTGGTTGCCCACAATGCGGCTTTCGACATCTCCTGCATCCGCAAGTCGTTGGAATTCTATGGCATTGAGAAGCCCGACGCAGATTACTATTGCACTCTTCGCGCCGCCCGTCATAACTATAACTTTGGCTGCAACAGCCTCGATTACCTCTGTGAGCAACTCGACATACCAGAAGGCACGCACCACCGTGCAGGGGACGATGCGGAGATGTGCGCCCGACTGTTTCTCCGAGAGATCAAGGATGCAGGCTGGTGCGAGTTAAAGGGTATGGATTACTGCAATGGCAAACTATAATAACAATTATAAACTGACTATGAGCAACGACAAAGAACTGCCCATGTATCCGTTCTCATGGCTTAAGGGTAAGACCTTTATTATACCTTATCAACAGAGGGGATATAAATGGACGACATCAAATGTGAAGGAACTTCTTTATGACTTATGGGAGTTCATCAATGCAGATAAGAAAAAGCGTGTGTATTGCCTTCAACCGTTTGCAATTGTGCCACAAAACGGCAAGAGCGATGAATTTTGTGTCCTTGACGGACAGCAACGGCTGACAACTCTCTACCTGCTTCATATAAACCTGTATGGGAAGCCGCCTTATACTTTCAAGTATGAACGCGACAGCCCAATACATGATGGGATGAAAAGGAGTGAATTCATAAGGTCGGTTGACTCTGTCGATGGCAAGACAGCAGAGAAGAACATAGACTTTTATTTCATTTACACGGCCTATCATCATATCGGCACCATATTCCAGCAAATAGCTGAGGAAAGCAAAAAAGAAGTTGACGATGTTAAAGCATCTTTTAGAAAGCTCCTCGAAGGTTCCAAGGATGAAAGGTCACTGCAGGTGATTTGGTATACCGTAACGCCTGATAAACAATACGAGGTTTTTCGTAATCTCAATAGCGGCAAGATAGAGCTTACGAATACCGATCTCATCAAGGCCCTGTTGCTTAACAGGGTGTCGGGACTGCCGCAGTCCGAGCGGATGGAGGCTGCAGCCATCTTCGAGCGTATGGGACAGGAGATGCAGAACGACCATTTCTGGTATATGATCAATGCCCAGGAACTGAGATACGGTCAGACAAGAATGGATTTCCTGTTCAATCTCGTGGCCGGGTGCAAGCAGGGCGACTATGATACAGACCCGCGGTGGTCGTTCAGGAATTACTTTGCAAAGCCAGAGACGGGCAGTCTCTCTGAAAAGTGGAGGAGCGTCAGGCATACTTTCTTAAGATTGAAAGACATGTATGATGACATAGAGGCATACCATTACATTGGCTTCCTTACCTACAATTCCAACGTCAACCCCTTGAGCAATATGAATGAGCTGCTGGAGCTCAACAGAAGTCAAAAACATTCACAGTTTATCTGCGAATTGAAAAACAGGATAAAGACCATTCTTTGCAACCCTAACCATGAGCATTTGTCAGATTATCGATATGACGTTACCAGCAAGAAAGATCTGCGCCTGCTCTTCCTGATGCACAATATAGAGACAATACTTCAACGATATAAGCAGTTGCACGAGAATAAGCAGCTGGCTCTTGCGAGGGGATATGAGCGGTTTCCCTTTGATCTTCTGCACAGGCAGTCCTGGGATATTGAGCATATCGCGTCGAATACCGAATCCGACTTCAAGTATCAAAAGGACAGGGAGGACTGGCTGGAGAGCATCAAAGAGGATATGGGTGATGGCTACTTCAAAGTTAAGGATGTTAAGAGTTTGGAGCAGAGATACACAATCAGCAAGAAAAAAGAGGACTTCAACAAGTTATATACTGCCATTATGCGGGAATGTGACAAGCTGATTGGCAATGATGCAATCAAAGATGAAGCCCCGGAGAACGGCAAGGACAAAGGCAGGGACAAGATGCAAGTGGGCAACCTCACGCTTCTTGACAGCCATACCAACCGCAGTTATCACAATGCCCTGTTTCCCCGGAAACGCAAATACATCATCGTGGCGGACGGGCTGACGGACAATGGGGACGACGGTGAGAAAGGCATCACTCAGCTCTACATCCCCCCATGTACGCGGCAGGTGTTCACCAAGGCCTATAACAAGACCAGCAGACTCTCACTGAACGCATGGACACAGACGGATGCTGACTGCTATGTGAAAGATATGGAGCAGAAGCTCGGTTTCTATTTCCCTAACGACAAACATGATGAACAATGAACTTTATTGAATCATTCAACAATAAGACTATTCTTATACCTCTCTTGCAGCGCGACTATGTGCAGGGTGGCAGGGAAGATGTGATAGGTCCGTTCCTTGACTCACTTCTTGCTAAAGAGCAAGACTTGAATTATATCTACGGTTACAAGGAAGATGGCTGCTTCGTGCCAGTTGACGGTCAGCAGCGTCTCACTACATTGTGGCTGCTTTATCTTTATCTATATGCCAGGAAAGGACGTATGGAGGATTTTCATGCCCGCATGAGATTCTCTTCAAGAGAGTATGCCGAGGACTTCTGCCAGAGGCTGACGGAGCACATGGCTGATCTTCTGAAAAATTTTGAAGACGACAAACCGCTGGATGAAGCCATCACCGACCAAAACTGGATGATCACATCCTGGAAAACCAACACCACGGTCAGGAACATGCTCTCTACATTAAGGAACATCCATCAAAAAGTCAGCTCTGAAAACTTTGATGAGATTTACAGACGCCTGGTGGAAGCGGAGGTGCCGTCCATAACTTTTGCGTACAAGGAAATGGGCGAAGACAACGGCCTGGATGATGACATCTACATCAAGATGAATGGCCGCGGAAGGAAGCTCTCTGCCTTTGAGAACTTGAAATCATATATGGATGAGCAGGTTGCCGGGCTGCCTTTTGCGGACGGATGGAAGGACAGAATGGACAATGAGTGGACAGACTTGTTCTGGGCCAACCGCAACAAACAGCAAGAGCACCCTGAGGAAATTGATGATGAGCAGCTTTACTGCCTTTACAATCTTCTGATCCTCTTTCATGTGGGTAAAGATGATCTCACCGACATTGTTAAGGGTATGGAGCCTCATATGTATGAAAATCTTCTTGCATTTCTGGACTGCAGCGACCAGGACGGTGTTGAGAATGTCATCAGAAAGATTATCGGCAAGCTGCAGAAGGCTTGCAATTTCCCTCTTGTCTGGTTTGAACGCCTCAAGCTTCTCTCTCCGGATTTTTTAGGCTTTGCATTCCAAAAACTGAATAAGACAGCCGAACTGGCAGACGACTTCAACAAACTGGATCTCTACATAGGCACGGTTCCTTCCGACAAGACCGGGAAGGCATACCAAGTATGTATGCGTGAAAGTTCGTTCAACAGAACTCTGCCATTATTCTATGCCCTGTTGTCCTACGGGAAGGGAGAAACAGACCTGTTCGATTGGATGAGAACAATGCGTAACCTTATTCTCAATACGGATATCGGCTATGAAAGCCTGCCGCAGGTAATGCGCGACATAGACGCCTTCAGCTCCTGCTGCAAGGAACATAACATATATGATGTGTTGCGGTCGGACGAAGCAAAAGATTTATTGAAAAACTTCAACACGAAGCAGGTCGGTGAGGAAATTCTTAAAGCCTCCCGACCCGAATACAAAAATCAGATGGTAAAGTTGGAGAATGACAGATTCTTCAGCGGGCGTATTTGCATTCTCAGGCGTCTGTTCTCTGCTATTGGGGGCCAAGAGCCTGATTGCCTTTCCGAGGAGAATGTGACAGCTTATACCGAGGTGTTGCTTGAATTGTTCGACGGCACCGACAACGGTGTTTCCGATACATTCGATAGTGCTAATGCGGATGCGGAACACGCATTCTTATTGCGAAGAGCGCTTATGTCCTACCCGCCATACTACTTCGGGCAGTGGAGAAATGGTTATTGGTCATTCAACAGTGGCATTGGCGAATGGAGAGATTACATCAATGAGGAAAATAGCGACATTTGTGCATTCCAATCGCTCATGAAAGATTTGCTGGTGCCTGCCTTCAAGCATGGCAAAAGACTTGTCGATGCCCTGGCCGAACATGTGAAAGCCATATCCGAAAACTATGAGACAGACATCCTAATAGAAGATAATGACTCACACCGCTTTCATTTTATCCACCATCCTGGAGTATGGGAATATATGACGACCAAGCGATGCATCTGGAATGGAGACTCAAATTTCGATATAGAGTTAAAGACATCCAATGGCAACAACAGTAACCGGATGGAGCTGCGTACCTATTGCCTGTACTTGGATTATCTCTACAACAAAGATTTTATATCAGACCGTAAGGGGTGGACGGTCGGAATATGGCCCAGATGGAAAACGTGCATGTATTTCGAATTTCATGATACAGGAAACAAGATCATCGCCATTGATGCTTATTTCTATGACGAAAATTGCAACAGAGAGAGCGAGAACTGCTATTCCTTTGACCTGTTCATTCGACCGACACATGGCGACCCAATAAATAAGGAGGAGGAAAAAGCATTTGCTGATCAAGACTATCAGCAGAACTTGGTTCTGTTCTCTACTCTGATACCAGAGCTGATGGCCTTATTCGTGAGGAAGGCAGACGGACGATTGCACAGCAAAAAGCTCTATTCACGAAAAGATTTGAAGGAGGCGCTTTCTGCCGTTATGCAGGGTGTCAAGAATTCTTATGACAAAAATTCAAAGTAATATGATAGAGATGAAAGATACACGGTTGCAGGCTATAGGGAAGCATGCATCCGAAATAGAGAGGAAGCTCAAGGAGAAGTACGCATTTACTGATGTGGACAGCCGAACGGAGCACCATGAACCCGACGAGTTGTTTAGTGAAAATGAAACGATACATAGCTTTTGTTTCATTCTGACTGATATGTCTTCAGACGAAGAGATAAAACATACACGGCAGCTCTGCTTGGAAAAGGAGGAAAAGGGGTGCTTGTGTTTCGTAATCAGTGTCAACGACGACATAGTAGAAGACTCCACAATCAAAGAAAACGCCAAGTCATTCGTAACAGTTGCCTCAAACGATAAACTTCGGATGTTGGACGATTTCTTTGAAATCTTTCACGACGGCCTTCTCCATCCTGGTATGATTTCCTTGGATATGAATGATTTCCGCTGGTGTATGGGAGAAGGCAACAGACTGTTTGCTAAAGTGATTCCATATGAAGACGACATAAGAGTGGCCATCCACTCCTTAAGAGCATTGCATATTGAAGAGGGTGATACAATCATGTATTTCCAGTTATCTACCGTAGAACAGTTTGAGGACAACAAAGAACTTAACGAGCTTCTTGAGTACTTGACCCGTCTGCCGGAAGACATGGATATGAAATGGCAATTAAACGCAAGCCATAATCATTATGTGGGCGTTATTAATGTCATTTAGATAATTCTTCTCTTAGAATATACTGGCCCAAGGGGGATTGTCCGTGGCAGGCGGATGCCGCTGCCTAACCAAAGAACTTGATATGATAGCGTGCTAAAACTATTTTTTTTGCTTACCTTTGCGGTCATGGAACAAGAAAAGATAGAC
>Ga0256404_1002528_pt1 | contig 40288 bp, 38 predicted proteins | sample RumenRJG_01DNA_FD_185990 | JGI IMG/M metagenome (GOLD analysis project Ga0256404, IMG submission 185990) | Bovine rumen microbial communities from Lethbridge, Alberta, Canada - RJG_01 | ecosystem: Host-associated > Mammals > Digestive system > Stomach > Rumen | place: Canada: Alberta | collected...
GTTTATTAGGATCAGATATGTGAAGTGTCAGATCCTCTGCATTGTTTTCAAACCAAACTTTTATCTTTTCCAGTGCCTTCAGATCGGTTCCTGGTGTTTTCGTTGTTCCAGTCGCATTGCCATAATAACCAATAAGCGGATTACCATGCTCTAGCCGTTTCTTATTGTCAAAACGATCGACATCCTTTATTTCCGTAGCAAAATCAAGATGATCCTGCCCATTGCCAAACGTACTGGATGCAGAATAATAGACCCCGTAGATGCTAGCCGTATCCGGATCATAAATAATCGCATAGCTGCTGTCTCCAACAATATTCACTGCATCGGTTGGTAAGATGAGATTCAATGCTTTTGAAACGTCATTCTGACCACCTATTTCATTCCCTGCAGAATTGCCAGCCTCTCCTTTGCCATAAATTACCTTGTAAATCTTATTATCTATTTCAAAATCTCCTCCGAGTGAAGGAGCCACAGCACCATCCGCACCACCACTTACCTTACTCTCTGCGACTAGCTGTTTCCATGTGCCATTCGTCTCTGAAACCGTAAGATGATTCTGCGCTGCAAGAAAAATCTTCTTTGCAGTATCATCCATTTCGAGAAGGGTAAGACGTTTATTATTCTGAGAAATGGCAATAAATCCGAAGCCTGCGAGAATCGACATAATTGCCACAACAATCAGAACTTCTGCGAGCGTAAAACCAGCGTTATGTCTTTTCTTCCCTAAGAAGCCAGTATTTTTATCTCTATATTTTTTGATTTTCTCAAAAAATGCACTTATCATGATCTTCCCTCTAATAACAGAAAAGAAATGCCTACGGTTTTCACCGGTTGCATTTCTATTGCTTCATTGGCAAAGCACTGGCCGTACTTTCACAACTTGGTGTGTAATCAGTTGATCTCTTCCATCTGCGGTCTTATTAAACACGCCAACTGTAAACTGAATAAATCCTGAAGACTGCTCCGTATCCGAAGCAGTATCTCTTTTAAAGACCGGCGTGCTATCTGCACCGGAATCATCAATGAATTTTGTATAAAGCGTCGATAATCCTCGTGTTTTTTCATTAGCAAGCTCTGCTGTGACCTCTGAACCCTCTAGCACGGTGGTTGCAATAATTCCTGTCGTACCTTCTCCAGATGTAAATGTAGTCATGCCTCCGCGATATTCGGAATAAAAGGTAGTAATCGGATCATTTGTTGCAGGAACAGCATCTATACCATTCAGATTTCTTGCCCGTTCAAATTCAGTAGAAAGCTCCGTAATCGTTGTTGCTAATAACATCTCTGCATCAGCTTTCATTCGTATTTTTCTATAAGCACGCTGTGCTGCCATGATGCCTCCTGTCACAGCACTAAGCACAATCGTAAGAAGGAGAACCGACATAAGCGTTTCTGCAAGATTGAAGCCATCTTTACTCTTAAGTTTTTTATGTATCTCTAGATTTTCGAACATATACAGTCCCTTCCTCCTTTCCATTTGTGCTGATCAATAGAAACAAATGATACATTCTATGATGTAATTTCTGTTGCAAAATATTTTGAAAAGCTATATTTACCAGTGCTACCATCCGTTTTTATAGCCGGAACTGTAAAAACCTTTACAGATTCCTTTTCAGAAACTTCAAAAGGTCCACTTTGACTATATGTATTATTTCCATCTACTCCTGTTAGATTTAATTTATTGCCATAAAGACTACCATCTGAAATTACAGCCTCCATTATCTCCTCAGTTTCAGTAAGCGGTACCTCAGTACCATCAGAAGTCATCATCGTTAAATCAGCCGGTAACCCACCGACGTTCACCATTTCCATCCCATTATGAACATCCATATAGCTTTGATAAGCGATCATCGCCTTCTGAATGATCTTAGTGGATGCTGTTACCATCGTTGCCAAAAGAATTGATCCAAATGCGATGACAAGAGAAGCAACTAGAACTTCCGTAATACTCTCTCCACCGGAACTCTTAAGCCTTCTAATAATATTTTCTTTTAGAAATTTCAATTTCATATTTTCTCTTATTAACCTGTTAAAGCTTTCGAAAAACGCTTCGGAAAAAATTGCGGATACTTTACTTTGTCCGATGTCGGAAGTACTGAGCTCTTTACCGCTTTACCCCAAGAAATCTTCACATCCATTTTATGCTGTACAAATGTTTTAATATGCATGATGGTTTCTGTGGTTACATTACCATCTGCATCATGTACTGTTCTGGTTTCCGGATCTTCCACTTCCGTGATACCAGGATCAAATGTCAACGTCGTTTCCTTTGCGGGAATCATAACAATACGATACATCGTTGCATTTTTTGGATTCTTTGTATCATTCGGATATATCACAGCACTTATATTGAACTGTGCATCCATACAAAAAAGGACTTTTACTTTACATGCATCTTTATCACCAACAGAAAGAACGAATGGTGTTACACTAGGTGACACATCATTTCCCTGGTCCGTGATATACATGAAATCACTATTGGGAAGATTCATCCAATTTCTTGTATCCGGCGTACTGTAAGAAAGTTTCTCACGTTTATCATCCTCAGATATAACATTCCCTACAAACCAATCGTTAAGAATTGCTGCAGTATCTGATTCATTTTGAAATATACCTGCCGCCAATGTATCTCGAAAAGTATGAAAATCATTCCCCTGAAGATTATTCCCATCTGGTATTGTCAATGCAGGAAAACTACCTTCTTCATCGACTACATACTTATCCTTCAAAACCCATGAAGAAACGCTAGTAAAAACACTCTCTTGAAATTTATCATCTCTTTGTACATAAAGAGGTTCATGCATCTCTGCATGGAATGTAATCTCGCCGCCCTCCATCTTCTCAGAAATAAGATTCATAGCAGAGTCAACAGCATACCGCTCCTGTTCACCCTTCTCAATATTCTTCATTCGTCCAATTGCTACAGAAGCTGCGGCTATTAGAATCGACCCGACGATCGCGCACACAAGGAAAAACAGCAGTGCAACGGAAAGCGAAGCACCACTCCGATCTTCAATTTTCCTCTGCAACCTGGTCACCACTACGAAAGCCTCATCATCTGTCATAAATTCCCTGCATCTACTGAAATAACAGTGTATTCAAATTTAGATGCACGTATGCATTTATCTTATCGTCAAAATCATAAAAAACCTAATATAGTCAATTACCACTAAAAAGCGTAAATGTACCCACTTTTACCTAGTATAGCACACTGCGCCCCTATAAGCATTGTAAATATTTGGTCTAGTCAGCAAAACATCGATGTACTTTTACCGTAGCCAAGGCTGTCGCAGCAAGCGGCAGTCTCTTTTTGCGCCGGTCTGTGGGAGGGGCACCCGTACGAACATAAAGCCACAGGTCTTCGCTAGCCAGCCACAGCGAACAGGGTAAAAATCGAGGGCTCTCCTTGGCCCTCGATTTTTAGGCCCGCTGGCGGAAAATTTCTTCAGAAATTTTCCAGAATCGGGCCGGCCCAGTTCGATGTGGCTGGATAGCGATTAGACCTGTGAGCGTGAGCCAGGGTGCCCCTCCCACAGACCGGTGCAAAAAGGGGCTGCCGCTTGCTGCGACAGCCCCTCCGCATAGCCACCTGTAAATTCACTCAAAACTTCACTTCACCTTCACCGGATTCCGCATAAGACTAAGGAAGTACTGTTTCCCGTCAAGCTCATACACAAGCTCCATCCGGAGTCCTGCGTGCAGATGCTCGGAACGAAAATCTGTCTCCGCGACATCCCCGATCTTCTTGCACCGATTCATGCAGTCGATCATCTGCTGATAGCCGGTGAACGCAGGAGAATTCGAGTAATCATTCATCTCCTGCAGATTCCGGAAGCCAAACTTCTTCATATTCTCGATGCCGGTTTCATTGGTAAAAATGGTCTCAAACCGGTCTCGTGGCAGATTGCCAGCAGGTACCGATGCTTCACCACTCTCACCTTCTGAAGACACTACCCCTCCGGCTTCAGTGCCAATCTCCCTGTTGGAAGCATTGGCGCGAACACGGGTGATATACGACACCGTATGCTCCTCGAGAATCTTTGAGTTGAACACACGCTCGGTGGTGTTTAGATCCATCGGGTTCACAGCGCCGAGCTTCCGAAGCATGTCGAGCTCCGCCTGCGTCGCCATGGTATAACCCGTTTCTTTGAGATACTGATCGATCTCACTCGCCGGCATCTGCTTCCCGAAGTAGTCGCCAGACATACTGTTGCAGCCGATGGCCCTAAGGAAATCCGCCTGGTCCTTCGTCGCGATGCGATCGACGACGACATAGACACCGAGCTTCTTCAGCATATTGACCATTTCACGCATCACGATCCGACTCTTTTCATCCGAGAGCGGATTGTTCTGCACCGTGAGCCGCACGAAATCAAACGGGAATCGACCAAACATTGTGATGGAGCGGAAATCGCCAGAAAACTCATTGACCCGCACTCTGTGTCCATAGTTTCGGAAGCCCATGACCACCTGCTCTGCCAGAATCGGATTCTCCGTTAGCTCCTTCAGCGAAAATTCAATGGTAATGAAATATGGATCTATATGGTACTTCTCGAAGATATCCCGGATTGTGTTGAAATATCCGGGATCCTCGAAGCTCTTCAGGGCAAAGTGGATATTGACCGGCAGTACACGCTTCCCGGCCTCCTGCCACTTATGGATATCACGGCATATTTCCTCCGTCACATACCGCTCGACATCATCCGAAAGTCCTGCCCGGATGACATCCTCATAATATTCTCTGGCAAGCATAACATTGCCATCCTCATCAAACCAGCGCACTGCCGCACCGAAGGAGACGATCTGATTGCTGATTCCGCCGATCCGCGGTCGATACAGCACCTTAAGCGTCTTATCCTCGATTGCATGCCTTAGCGCACTCGTCGCATGGACGACATTTTTATGCGCCATATCAAGTGCCGCCAGTCGTACCTCCTCCTGCGACTTCATATCCGCCTTCGAAAGCGCGATGGTCTCATTGATATCCCGGCTTTCCTTGTGCAGCATGCCGCCGATCAGAAAATACAGCGTCACCGGCACACCATCCGGCAGCTTATGTATCGACGTAAGTACCTTCGTCAGCTGCTCCTAGAGATAGCGAAGCTCGGTCCGGTCTCTGCAGACAGTCAGAATCGACACATCGCCCGGTGCGACACTGCCGATCAATGTCTCCTCATCGCAGCTTCTGCGGATGGCATCTTCTACGGTAGATAATAGAAGCTCCCGTTCCTTTTCATCATAAGCCCGCGCAAACTCCTTTTGTCCGAGGATCTGCAAAGAAATGACACCACAGCGCTTGTTTTCATCGTGCATCCTCTGGAGAAAGGCGTCTTTGCCGTCCATGAAGGACTCCATGCCGAAGAAAGCTGTCTCAAGCTTCGAATCCTTCCAGACAGAGCCGGCTGAAGGTGTGCGTGCAGCACCAGACGACATCGCATCTGTGATATTCTTACAAATATTTTTATCCGTTTCGACTTTCTGTCTTGCTTCCTTTACGGTCGATATTAAAGCATCACTTCGCTCTGCAGCTTCTTCAGCTACCGTCTGTGCAATCTCTCTTACAGCTTTTCCAAGTGATTCGCCACTGTTTTGAAGCTTACTTTCATCCTCCGGGAAGAAACCGAACGGTTTATCACCGCTTTCACGGATTGAATCATACATATTCGTGATGATATTTTTAATATCCTTCCTCGTCTCCATCGCACGCTGCAAGAAAGATCTGATATTCGTAACCGCGATCAGAAACGCGGTCCGCTCCCGATATCTTGAGACGAACCGGACCTGAAGACGCGCGACGCCATCAGAAGTCACAAAGTCATAGTATGCTGTTTCACCCGTTTCCTCTGCATGACGAAGGAGCCCCTGGAAGGCGCTCTCGCCAGGATTCCTGGTAAAGGTACCCTCCAAAGGATTTTCGATGCCCACAAACTTCTTCGCGTAGTCGACGATGGAGGCATTGGTATGAAGGGCGCGGAAATGCTGCCCGTTGATCTCGAGTACAGCAAAGGGAATCTTTTCGAACTCTTCTCCGTCCGTATCGTCAAAAACGCCCATCGGATTCAGGAAATTGAGATGGGCCATCGACCAGAAGAACACACGTTCATCCGGCAATACGAGTCCGAGTGACTGTAAAAATTCATTTTTCGGCAATTCCGCCAGAGGCTGTGGTTTCGAGAAGTAGTACCCTTGGGCAAAGTTACATCCGATCTTCTCGAGAAATTCAAACTGCTCCTTCGTCTCCACACCTTCGGTCAGCGCGACCATGCCGATCCGCTTCGTCATATCGACGATAGACGCCATGATGGCATGGGTCCGCGGCGTCTCATGACGAAGGAACATGAGGTCGATCTTTACGACATCAAAATCGAAATTCTGGAGTGTGTTTAAGGAGCTATAGCCCGAGCCGAAATCATCAAGCCATACCTGATAGCCATCGTCATGAAACCGCTTGATATGGTCCTGTACGATGCTCTCACTGTCGAGAAGCGCCGTCTCCGTAATCTCCATATGCAGCGCATCATGGGGCACACGATACTTAAAAAGAATCTGGTTAATCTTCTCATGAAGTCCAGGGAGCTCGAGGTCATGCCGTGACAGATTGACAGAAATACCAGAAAGCGGGACGCCTCTATCCTGCGCGTTCACGATGTCCTGGCAGACGCATTCGATCACATAGAGATCAATCTTGTAGAGAAGTCTCGCATCTTCGAGCGTATCGATGAAGGAATCCGGATTCAGGAAGCCATACACCGGGTCAATCCAGCGTGACAATGCCTCAAACCCGTTGATCCGGTGGCTAAGCGTACTGACTACCGGCTGATAATAGACCTGCACCCAGCCCTTTGCGATGGCTTCGTCAACATGACTGACGAGATAGGACTGAAGATTGACCTTTTCCTCCATCTCCGGCTTAAAATAGCGGAAATAATGCACATGATCGATATCCACCGCATCCGCAGCGAGCTTCGCGCGGTACATTGTTCAGCGTGATGAAGCCGTGCAGACTGCCACCATAGATGATCGGACAGGCGACGATACGATCGACATGATATTTTAAGAATTTCTGATACATTTCCGGAGCATGCTGCGCATAGGCCTTCATGTCTGTGACCATGAAGCCATGATCGGCACGAAAGGCATCAAACCAGTCATGTCCGAGCCTGTCCTCCGGGAGATCCTGCAACTTATTTTTATACGACGGAAAATCCGGCGCAGCATATTCGTAAGATGCGCTATAGTCACCGCGTCCATTGATTTCGAAAATAAAAGCATGATCTGCCTCAAAGAGCTTTCCGATGCCCTCCAGAAAAGCACGAATGGCCAGCTGTGCATCCGCTGATTTCACGGACTCTATCATGATACGATTGAGCCCGTTTGTGAAATTCACCATCTGCACGGCATCGTAGCCGCTTAAGACCTCTTCATATGCATCCTTTTTATAAATGCCGTACTTTTCCATACTCTTTTCCTGCCTGTGAAATCTTAAAGAACAATAAAAGTCCTTCAAGTAATTCTTCTATCCATTATACAGGCTTGCAGAAAAGTTTTGTACTTAATTTTATGCAAAGTTCGTATCACGCTTCTCTTTGGTTCGCTCTCTGCTCCGGCACGCTGCGTTTTTTAAGAAGCTCCTCAAAATCCTCTACCGGCACCGGCCTCGAGAAATAGTAGCCCTGGATGATGTCGCAGCCCTCCTGACGAAGAAATTCAAGCTGTGCTTCATTTTCGACACCCTCCGCCACGATCGTAAGCCCGAGATCCTTTGCAAGGTCGATCGTCGTTTCAATCACCTTATTGCCCTGCGGATTGCCGATGAAATCAACGAGACTCTTATCGATCTTGATGAGGCTGAACGGCAGCACATTGAGACTAGAAAGGCTCGACCGGCCGGAACCAAAGTCATCCATAAACAGTGCAAAGCCTGCCTCCTTCCTCATTCCCAATTACACTTACTCTCACTCACCATAATGGCAAAAGCCACTTTCTAACTGAAGCGTTCTATTCGCCCATAAAGCATGTATAGTTTCTGCTTCTTTATGCTTATTTTAACGCAATTTTAGATTTTGAAAATATATATATTAACAATTTTTAAGCATTTCAAAAATTCGTTTTGAATTTAATGGTTTTTCTAAGTTTATTCTGCTGATTTTAATGCTTTCCAAAAGGAGCTTGCCAATCAATAAATGTGTGGTGCCCCGGGCCCCTACAGTTTCTCAAGAAAGCAATTCTTCCTGAAGGAAAAATATCAAATTCTTTAATAGTTGAACACATTATACCGAGAGCGCTTCGTCTCGGTCCGGACATCACCGGAGGCTTCCCGCTCTGCTCTCTTTTCCTGCAGCTTTTCCTGCGATTCCTGCTGGGACTGTGCGATTGCATTACTGTTTTCCCCATTGGGATCCGTGATGACCTGCGGTGTCTCTGCCGGAAGTGTCGGTACATAGGGATCATTCGGGGCATTCGGGCTGTTCGGGCCGGTTACCTTGCCATCCTCTGTTTCTGCTGCAGTCGTCACGGCTTCGCCGTTTTCATCCGTGCCGGCGCCGACCGTATCAAACAGCATACCGTAGCCCTTTGACCTGATGCCGGTACTTTCCGCTGTACCAGAGCCGCTGCTTCCACTGCCATTTCCCGTACCTGCTGTTCCGCCTGCACCTGCTGCGCCATTACCGTAAGCATTTCCATTATTACCTCCGATACTGTACCGATACGTATAGCTTGACGGATAAGGTGTTGCATAACCCGGCCAGTTGTTACCCCCGTAGAGTGCCATCTCCGGATACTGTACTGATGTTTCAACTGGTGAAGTTTCCGGTGCCGTCGTCTCCTGCTGGGAGAGCCTGTATTTCCGATCTTCCTCCGTCTCTGTCCGGATGAAACCGACCCGCCAGAGCCTGATGATTGCGAGCACGATCACGGCAAGCAGTGCTAAAATTACGATTCCCAGCAAAACCCGTTGCAGAATTACCAGTATCTTTGGTTTTTTCTTAGGTGTTCCATCCGGATTCAGCTTCGGTTTCCTTTGCTTCCACGGCTTCTTCGGCTTTTTCTCCTTCTTTGGTTTTGGTTTTTTTTCCTTCTTTGGCATCTATTATTTCCTAATTTTCATTTAAAAGCAGATGATATAAGTAAATCTAATATATCATTGCAGATTATATATGAAAATGCCCTGTTTATCTGCAAAATCGCCACCAGAGCCACCCGAGCACGACAATCTGAAGTCCCATCATGGCGGGGACGCCAATGTAGAACGCCGGCTTATGCGTCTTGTGATGAAAGACATGCATCCCGATGAGCGCGCCTACACTACCGCCTGCTGCCGCAACTGTGAGCAGCGTCTTCTCCGGCACACGCCACTCCTGCCGCACGGCCAGCGATTTATCATGCCCATACAGTCCGAAGGCTACGATATTAATGGTGATCAGATAGATGATGAATATTCGACAGATCAGCTTTATTCCGTTCATATTTTACTTACCAAGCGGCAGAAACCGGTACCCTGCGGCACCACAGAGCGGACATTTCTCCGGTGGTTCTTCACCCTCATAGATATAACCGCAGACCAGACATTTCCAGAGTGGAAGCAGATTCATATCGGGGGAAATATTCCCGTTTTTGACATGATCCCCGCCAAATACCGTATTCATGTCCTCGACGATAGCGGTATCAATCTTCCCGTCACGCGCCATGCTCCGCATGATACTGATCGACTTCTCATGATTAAGTCCTTCCTTATACGGTCTCTTTTCCGTCAGAGCCTGGTAGATGTCAATGCAGCCCATCAGACGCTCCTCAAAGGAGAGCTCGTCGCCGGTCAGTCCGAGATCATAGCCGGTTCCATCGAGCTTCTCGTGATGGTTTGCCGCCCATTTTGTGATATCCTCCATGCCCTTGATTTTAGATAGCACGAAGCGCGTCGCAGCCGCATGATCCTTCATCTTCAGGAATTCATCGGCATCCAGCCGGTCCGGCTTCTCGAGGATATCATTGGATACGATGAGCTTCCCTATGTCATGCATGGCACCCGCAAAATAATATCGGATGACCTTTTCCTCCGGCCACTTGTAAAACCGCGCCATTCTCTCGGCCTTATCGGCGACACCCATAGAATGATCCTTCGTGAAGGGCGATTTATAGTCGACAATACCAGCAAAGAAGGAGGCAATGCCTCGCACCTCATCCTCTGTGTAATCCTCTACCTTCAGTGGAAGCGCCTTACGGAGGCATTCCTCTGCGCCTGTCTCCTGCATCTCATGAAGCGCAGGATAGGTCACGGCTTTCCGAAAGAGCGCTACCGCACGTGGCGTAAAATATCTGCCTTCATATTCCTTCAGAAAATCGAGACACTGCTGATACTTTTCCTCCGATACCTCCCGAAGGTCGAGCTCGACATCCAGCACATCGACGAGATGGATGACCTGCGCATAGAGTGAGGTTTCCTCGCCGCGCACATGAAGCGGTCCGGAGCCGTCGGCGTTTTCATGATGCCAGAGAATCGCGTTTTTCACATCGGTATGGAAGGGCAGCTTCCGGATGGCCCGCTCGCCAAGTACCGAATGATCCGCGCCGCGGACATAAAGAGCACGTTGATCGGCATCCTTCGAGTCCCGCCGGTTGGCTAAAACCTTTACATCATTCACACGCCGTTTCATGCTGAATACTGCATCTGCAGCCTGCGGATGTCCATCAGGTTTTCCTGCAATCTGCTGCTCTTCTGCATCTCCGATTTCTGTTTGGCTCGTTTTTGCATGCTTCTTTTCAGAAGTTTCCGCTACTGCTCCAGCCATATTCACATGTTTCTTTTCCGGCAACCTGGTTTCCGTTTCGAATGAAAGATCTTCGGCGGCCCGATGCAGAAGTCCCGGATTCAGCTCTTCACGATAGTAGGCAGATAGCGCATTATCATGGAGAAGCGTGACGCCGACGAAATCGACGAGCTCCGCATCTGAGAGTCCCTCCTCCTGCATCATTTTCATCCCAATGTAAGCGCACCGCTTGCCATGCCCCGTCGTCGCGCCGACAAACTCTGCCTCGACGGCATCCAATGCAAAGGAAAGTGCGAACAAAAGATCCGTGAAATCTATTTCCATCTCGAAACCTCTTTCTATCCTACAAGTATATCGAACTTTTGCCGAATTTCCATCACTCCCGCTCATAAAATCGTCGAAACCTTCACCGAAACATGACACCGGGGACGGTTCTATCTGTCAGCTTTTTTCGTGACGCCGAATGTGACACCGGGGACGGTTCTCCCTGTCAGCTTTTTCGAAGACATAGGTCTTCATGAAAAAGCTGACAGGGAGAACCGTCCCCGGTGTCACATTTCATTTTCCTTGATCGATCTGCTGGTACAGCCAGTCCATGTCGATTTCACCGCTCTCGATCATCGACAGCATGATGTCATCGATCTCCGGATCAAATTGCGTACCGCGGCAGCGTTTAAGCTCTGCGATGACCTCGTCCTTATCAAGGTGATTACGGTAGACACGGTTCGCCGTCATCGCATCAAACGCATCCGCAACACCGATGATTCTGCCGTACAGTGGAATCTCCTCACCCTTCAGGCCATGTACATAGCCCTTTCCATCCCATCGCTCGTGATGATACAGTGCACCGTCAACCACATGATCAATGAACGTGATATCCTTGAGAATCTCGGCGCCCTTCGAAACATGCGTCTTCATCGTCGCGTATTCTTCATCGGTCAGCTTTCCCGGCTTGTTTAGAATTGCATCCGGGATACCGATCTTACCGATATCGTGGACCAGCGCCGCCTTACGGATATTCTCACATTCCGCATCAGTAAAGCCAAGATGCCGTGCAAGCATCTCCGAATACCGCGATACGCGTGATGAATGCTGACTCGTACGTACATCCTTGGCATCGACTGCCTTTGCGATGGACATGATGGCAGCATTGGAAACCTCGACCTGCTGCTTCGCGAGCTCCATCTGCTGACGCGCCATCTCGGCACGCCTTTTTGCCATTTCCGCTTGTTGCCTGGCCATCTCGGCCTGCTGCCTGGTGATTTCCAGCTCCTGTTCCTGACGACGCTGCGTTTCCCGGTTCTGCCACTTCATAAAGAGCCATGTCAGGAAAATGATTACAGCACTGATGATGATCGCCTCAAACAGCTTAAACCAGAGCATATCCTGCACCGCCTTCTGCTTTTCGAAGCCATAGCTGGTTTCGCCCAGCACTGTGTCATCCTCATCATCCACATCCAGAATGAAGCGATAGCTCCCCGGCTGCAGGTTCGTATAGACGACGCTCGAGAGCTCACTCTCCCGCAGCTTCGTCCAGCCTGTATCGAAGCCCTCAAGCCTGTACTGTACGAAGGGATCCTCGGTCGAAAAGTTGATGATCTCCGGGAAAATCTCAAGCTTCTTTGTCGACCGTGCGATGGTATACGTACCATCCTCACCCGGCAGCACCTTCTCACCATCCGCCTCGACCGAATCAATCTGCATCCGGTAATCCTTCCACCGGCTCATGTAATCAGAAAGCTTTAGCGAATACACGCCCTCACTCGTCGAAAGATACAGCATCTGATCCTCCGACAGATAATTCCATGAATTCGTCGTAAGCGCAACGTTGAGTCCGGCTGTCTGATCCAGCAGCTGGTCGCCGACCGCCTCGCCACGAAGAAGCGCATCCTCATTCACCACATAGATGCCGGCACTCGACAGGATAAAGAGCTCGCCATTTCCGTCCTGCACGACATCAAAGTTGTTGTAATACGGGAAGTTTTCCAGCAGTCTAATGCTTCCATCAGGTGCGATGTAATTGAGTCCGTTGCTCGCTACGATATAGAGTCCGCCGGTACGTGCACTCTGTACGATGCGGAGAATGACACCGGAGCTGAGACCATCCTCCTGCTCGATTTTACGGGTGATTTCAAGCGAAGCATCCTGTGCAGCGGACGAAGGCATTGAACCAGATGAACGGTTCAGTACGGCGATGCCGTCGCCGTCGGTGCCGGCATAGATGGTCCCATCCTTTGCTTCGATTAGACAGAGCACCTGCGCACTGCCGAGCTTTTCTCCATAGGATATGTGACTTGCTGATCTGCTATCCTCGATAAGATCGAGACCGCTGTCACTCGCAGACAGGATCGCACCATCCGAAAGTGTCACGGAAACCCGTGCCCGGTCGCCATATTCACCATAACCGCGGTTAAAAAATGTCAGATAATAATTTTTATCCGCGCGTACAAGTCCTTTACCATAGGTGCTGATCCACAGATATCCATCCTTGTCTACCTGTACACAGCGGACACGGACACCATGAAGGATGTTTGTCAGCGTGTTGGATGCCGCACCGGAGCCATCCGAATACAGCATATCCAGTCCCGAATCGGTGCCGACGACCAGCATACCATTCCACATAGTGGTAGAGTTTACGACACGTTCATCGAGACCCGCTCCCAGGTATAGATCATTAAATTTGGAGGGAGACAGACGGAGTACACCGAGCCGACTTGACACGAACCAGAGATCCTCCTGATAATCGACGGCCATGCCATCGATGGAGTTGTTAAATTGTGCCGTGCTAAATAAAGAAAAATGCTCATTTTCATCGATATAGCCGACACCATTATCAGCGCAAATATAAAGAAGCGTATCATGGGGAACGATACGGTTGATCTGCAGTAAACCGCCGCATCGGATCTCACCGGTTTCTACGAAGCGGTCATCCTCGATTTTTCCTTTTAGGATTCGGTTCCCGGAGGTGCCGATATAGAGTGTGCCATCTTTTGTAAAGGTGCAGGTGTAAAAAACCTCCTGCTCCGCGGAATCCTCTAAGGTACTGAGGATTTCGGAACCGGATAGAATATAAAGCGTACCTTCAGAGGTGACTGCTGCCACATGTCCGTCTCTGTCAGCGCTGAGGCTCTGCGCATAATTGATTCCGGTGAGCGTACCGAGAAGCTTGAGACCACCGGATTTTTCAGAAGCTGCTGCATCATTTGCTGTCTTAGAGGTTTTCTGCGCGGAATCATTTGTCCCGGCGCCCGCTGTGCCGGATCCTGCTTCCGGCTCTTCAAATGAAAAAATCTGGAGATTACCGGATGTACCGATATAATAGTTTCCGTCACTACTCTTCACGATTGCCCGGACCGAGTTTGCATCCAGGCCTTCTGCTTCGTTCATGACATCAACGACTGTTTCTTGCTTGGACACAGAGACGCCAGAATCATTGGTGCCAATAAATAGACGATCCGCATCGTCTACATAAAGACAGTTCACGTTTCGCACGGAATCGAAATCCCGCATCAGCTTGAACTCCTTACCGTTATAGCGGTAGAGGCCGGCATAGGTGCCGATCCAGAGGATACCGTCGCTGGTCTCTGTGATATCGTTCGCTTCACCGCAGGACAGTCCGTTTTCACGACTGTAGATCGTCTCGACATAGCCGCCGGAATCCTCCGCAAAAGCCGGAAATGTAGGCATTGTCAGGAAAAGCAAAAAAAGAACATAGAGGATCGCATGCGATATAATCCTGCAACGCGAGAATTGTCTCGTCATGAAGGCTTGCCCATTCATTCTATTACTTTTGATTCCTTCATATTCCGCCATACAACACCTCAAAAGCTTCCTGTGCACCTCTCACAGCTTCTTATGTATTTCAAAAAGCTCTCTGCTCAGTATGATACCACGTTTCCTTTAAAGCTCTCTGCTCAGTATGATACCACGTTTCCTTAAGAATGTCGCCCGCAATTCGAATATTACAAATTTCTTACAATGGCAAGAAGTTATCAACGGGGACGGTTCTCTCTGACAACCATATGGATTGCAGAATCTTCGGCTTTTCGATAGAATGTCGGAAGAAGATCAAGTGGACAGGAGTCCTGAATATGGAAAATAACAACGAAAATTCTAATATAAGCACAAACCAAGACGCAGTACCACACAAGCGTCGCGCACACTATAGCGGGAAGTATCCGCGGAGATTTGAAGAGAAATACAAGGAGCAGAATCCGGAGAAGTATCAGGACGAGATTGAGCATATCATCGGAAAGGGTAACACGCCTGCCGGCATGCACATCCCGATCATGGTTGCAGAAGTTCTCGATGCGCTGAAGATTCAACCCGGCGATATCGGTCTCGACTGCACGCTAGGCTATGGCGGTCACAGTACAAGGATTCTGGAGACACTGCTTGGAAAGAATCACGTCGAAGACAATTCCAGTTTCGATGCTGGTGATATGATGAAGTCTTCAAATACGGGAACAGATTCCGTCTCAAATCGAACCAATTACGGACATCTCTATTCCATCGACTATGACCCGATTGAGATTGAGAAGACCACGAAGCGGCTTCGTGACCGCGGCTTCGACGAAGCCATCTGGACGCCGATTCATGATAATTTCCGAAATATCGATAAAATCTCCGCTGAATATGGACACTTTGATTTCGTGATGGCAGATCTCGGCGTCTCCTCCATGCAGATCGATAATCCGGAACGTGGCTTCACTTGGAAAGCTGACGGTCCACTCGATCTCCGCTTTAACCCGGAGCAGGGAGAAAGCGCCGCAGAGCACCTCTCACATCTCTCAGAGGACGATATCGAGCATATTCTAACTGAGAATTCCGATGAACCATACGCAAAGGACATCGCAAAAGCCATCCACCACGTCTACTGGCGTGGCGGCAGCATCGAGACCACGGCAGCACTTCGCAGTATCGTAGAAAAAGCCCTGCTCGAAGATTCAAAGACCTTCAAAAAGCTCCCGGCGAAGGAACAGGAGGAGACTCTAAAGAAATCACTTGCCCGTGTGTTCCAGGCGCTTCGCATCGAAGTAAACCAGGAGCTCACCGTCCTCGATGAATTTCTCGAAAAGCTTCCGGGGATACTTAAGCCTGGTGCCCGCGTCGCGATTCTTACCTTCCATTCCGGTGAAGATCGTCTCGTAAAAAAATCCTTCAAGACACTCGAAAAGTCCGGTGTCTACAGTGCTGTTGCCCGCGATGTCATCCGCCCCACTAAGGAGGAATGCTATCGCAATCCCCGCGCACACTCGACGAAGCTCCGCTGGGCGGTCAGAACATCCAGCTTGTAATGCATCAAACGTATAAATATTATTTTCAAAACAACATTTGATTTAAAATGTCTCACATAAATCTTATGACTATTATGTGAGACATTGATCTTATTTCATCGATCAATCTTCACCAGTCTGTTCTTAACCGAAGCAAAGGAAATATTGCAGATTCCGTCTGATATCGAAACAGGAATGGTATCATCAAAGCTATATACTGCGATTTGGTCTTCTTTATAAAACAAATAAACAACTACCGTCTGTTTCTCCGGATCAATCATCCAGTATTCCTTCACGCCGGCGTTTAAGTATTTGTTCAGTTTGATAAACATATCCTTCTTTTTTGATGAAGGAGACACCACTTCACAGAGAAATTCCGGTGCACCGAAAAGACGTGTTCCTATGTTTAAGGCCGGATCACAAGCTATGATAACGTCAGGCTCCACCATCGTCTTCTCATCTTTATCAAGCTGCACATCTAGCGGGGCAATGTAAGGATAGCATGGAACCTCAGGATGCTCTTCTATACATGACATCAATTTATGATACAAATATCCGGCAAGCACCTGATGATTTGAGGTTGGTGCATCCATTTCAAAGATGACGCCATCAATCAGTTCGTATCTCTTATCATCCGGCAGCTTCAGATAGTCTTCGACAGTGTAATCGCCCTGCATCTTATTGCCATACGGATTGTCGACTTGAGCCGTTTTTACCACGTCGCCATCTTCCTCTTTTAAGGCACTACTGCCATATGTATCGAAATTTTCCTTTACAAATTCTCCTGTCCCTGAAGTTGGCGACGCATAGTGCATCGTATGACTTTCATTTCTCAAAAATCTGGTCAAAGAAATCTCGCGATAATGATCATCCTCAAGCACACGGACAAGTTTTTCAATCGTATCCTGCCTAGGACTTTTTGTATGTCCGGAAAACAGCTTTCTAAGCGTACTTACCGGCACGCCGGATAAAGCAGAAAGCTTATCAATCGTATAACCAAGTTCCCTTTTCCGATTCTTCATTTCCTCTATTGTCATCGTCGTCTCCTCCATCATACTTGTTCGCAGTGTATGCATTGGTACACTAAAAATGGTTATGTCAAATTCATGCCATGATTATACCTTATATGTTCCTTATTGTCAATATAGTTCCGTCATGTTCCATTTTGTGTCCATTTATTATACCTTTTTATACCGTCAAAAACGACAAAACATAAAAAATAGGAATGAATTTTATATGCGAAAAGGCATCGGTTTCAAAACCGATGCCTCATAGTAAATTCAGTCTCTTAATCTACTAAAATAATTTTTTCCTATCAGTCCGGCACAACGCGGAACGCCACTTCATGCCCGTTTATGAGATTCGCGTGATGTGCAAAGAACACAATACCATCCCGTTGTGCACGCAGCTCTTCAAGCGTCTCGCCATCGCACGGATTTTCGATCCGCCCAAGCAAAGCGCCGCCCTTGATGTGGTCTCCCGGATCCGCATACCGAACGAGAAGCCCGCCTGCTGTTGACAACGCGGTATCCATATTACTTTCACGGTAGAGAACGGATGGCACTGCAGTCTGCACCGGGTGACTTAAATCAAAAGCACCTAAATCCGACCCTGTCTCTCCTGTTTCGCTACCATTCCTTCCTTCAATGCTTACATCACTCTTCACAAAACCCTTCGCTCGTAGGAACCGAAGGATCGCATGCAGTGATTCATCCGCTGCAGCCGCGTCCACATAGCTCGTCACACGCGAATACAGTGAAAACGCCTGCGTCCCGAAGATCTGCCAGTTATAGTTCAGCGTCGTCGTATCATACGGCACTACATGTCGGAGCAGTACAAACGGAAGTCCGAACTGGAAGCCCTCCTCTGCCTTCTCATAGCCGGTCTCCATTTCATCGACTTTCTCCTTCATATTTCTTTGATTTTATGATCTTGGAATTGTGTAGATTGCTGATGGATTGTAGGTATAACCCAATCCATCAGCCAATTGATAAAAATCCGAGTGGATTACTGCCATGAATGGCAGTAAGAACCTCATCAGGTCTCCTGACCTCATAAAGCTTTTTTACATCGCGAGAACTTCGTTCCACTTGCCCTCGTCGCATTCGACACCGTTTGCAAGGTTATCACGACGTTTTCTATGCTCGCCGACACCGGGGCAGCGGACCTCGCCACCTTCCTGCACCGGCTCGCTCTTCGAAACATCCGCCATGATGGATTCGATAATCTCATCAGTCACATGTGCATCCTGGAATTTTCCCGGATCAATAGCAATCATAATCTGAATCAGTCCGATCTCATCGCCGAAGGTACCGATCTTTGCAACAGAATTTGAATCGGTCAAAATTGTTGCAATCATATCAAGCAGGATGGAAAGTCCACTCCCCTTCCAGAAACCAATCGGCAGTGACCGCTTGGATTTCTCGATGGCTTCCGGATCTGTCGAAAGATTGCCATCTTCATCATAGCCACCGGGTACAGGCAGCTGCTTGCCTGCCAGTCTCGTCGTCTCAAGCTTGCCATAGCTGAACTGGCTCATCGCGAGATCCACCATGATGTGCTCACCATTTGAACGCGGCACCGCAAGGATCAGCGGATTGTTTCCAATGCGCGGCTCCTTTGCGCCCCAGGCCGGCATGTTCGGACAGGTGTTCGACCAGCAGATACCGATACAGCCCTGATCTGCCGCCTCCCAGCCATACGTGCCGCCCCGCATCCAATGGTTATTGTTACCGAGAGCCACGAGTCCGATGCCATACTGATGGGCAAGCGCGACAGCCTGATCCATCGCACGCTTCGCGTTGAGTGGTCCGAAGCCACGATGTCCATCCCAGCGCTCCATCGCACCGAAAGATGCTGTGCAGGTCGCTTCGACCTTCGGATCGATTTCACCTTTCTTAAGATAGTCTACTACCCTCGGAAACCGATTCAATCCGTGGCTCTGTACACCAGCCAACGAATTCTGTGCGAAGATCTCCGCTGCATCCTTCGCACGTTCCTCCGTAAACCCATACTTTTCTAGCACTCTTGTAAATTCCTTCACCATTGTTTCATAGGGTACACGCATGTCTTTTTCCTCCTTCTCTTATAGCGAATCTACTCTCACCTTCAGCACAATCTTCTTCACAGCCTCGGGGCCGTTCATCTCACAGCACGGTCTGTGCACCTCCGGCCGTTTCGTCTCCTTCGGTCCTGTCGTAATCTCATTGATCTGAAGAATCAGCTTGTCCCCATCGAGCGGATACTTCCCGTGATGCATATCCGACACATCCGTCGTCCTGAGAATCTCAAGTGCCTTCCGAACCACCGGTGTATACGCATCCTCTGTTTCCTTTGCGTTGATATTACCATAAATCATGATGTTTTTTCCTTTCCTTTGTCCAATGCTTCCATCTGACATACAACTTTCGTTATTCTGCACTTCAGATTTAGGCATTCCTCCGACATGCAATCTTTTTGTTTCTGGTAATCGGCATGATTTCTATGTGCAGTTTCAAGTACTCTCACGCACCCTGATCTCCGTGAACAGCATCATCTTATGGCTGACCGGCTTTCTCTCAAGCGCATCCAGTAGAATCCTGGCACCGGATAGACTCACTTCAGAAAGTTTGTTATCAAGCGATGTCAGCTTCGGTGTACAAAGCTCGCCATAGAGTGTATTATCAACACCAACCACGGCGATCTGCTCCGGCACCTTGATACCACGTTCTGTAAGCTCCTGCAGACATCCGATAGCCACAAGATCTGTTGCACATAAAATCCCATCCACATCCGGCATGGAGGAAAGAAGCGCGACTGTCGCCCGTCTTCCCCGCTCGATCGCGTCCCGCGGACTCGCACCAGTGCCAATGTTTTGTCCGGTCATTGTTACAAAGCTTGTATCCTCCTGGTCGGTACCCGCTGAAGTCGAAGTCTGATCTCTATTCACCTCAGTCTTTTCAAAGCCCGAGAATACACACGGCTCGGCATGACCAAGTCCCGCCCGAAACATTCCCGTGAAAAAGCCCCGCTCCTTCTTTTCGTTCGCTGGTGTCCGGACATCCATGAGATAGCCGAGATGCCGCCGACCTCCCGCCTTAAGCATTGACACACAGTCCTCGGTGCCACGTTCTTCATCGATGAGCACGCTGTAGGTATTGGGTAAATCGATTTCGCCGTTGATGATGACGACCGGAATCGAGCGCAGATGTTCCGCAATGCTTTTCTTCACCTCGTCCGTTCCGAACATCGAGCCGATCAGAATTGCTCCCTCGACCCGTCGTTGCTCGAGAATCTGGATGTATCGCGCCTTGATCGTCGGATCCGGCCCCGTGCTGAACGTGATGCAGGTGTAGCCCCGCCGCGTCATTTCCTGTTCAATCACATACACGGATTCCGTATGATGCGACACACGGATATCCTCAATGAGGATGCCGACGAACCTGGACGCCTGCGTCACGAGTCCCTGCGCCGAGGCATCCGGTGTGAAATTGTAATCAGACAGAAGCTTCTCGACCTTCTTTCGTGTAGCCTCGCTGATTCCCGGCTTCCCGTTCATCACCCGGGACACCGTGCTTGCCGAAACACCAGCCTCTTTCGCGATATCGTAAATGGTCATCGTACATCCTCCTCTTTGCAATTCATGCAACCAGTATAGCAATCGATTGCATTCTCTGCAAGTGAGTCCCAGTAGAGTTGTCAATGGGTATTAATGGGGACGGATCTCCGTGACAACTTTTTGCATTAAAAAGTTGTCACGGAGATCCGTCCCCATTGACACCCAATGACACCCAAAAAGAGACTGTCACGCAGCCATTGTGTGCCAGCCTCTTTAACAAATTCAATAGCCGAGCTTTTCGTTTACGAGAAGGACGTGGATTCTGCCCTTAAGGCCGGAGCGGCGGGTAATGACGAACTCGTTGCAGATTGAAGTCGGTGTCGTGCACTGCATGCAGCGGCCAAGCTTCGTGCAAGGATTATCCTTGTGAAGCCGGACATTATTGGCCGGTGCAGCGATTGCCTTCATTCGCTCGATCGCCTCATCGAGATTTTTCACCAGCTTGTTGACACCACAGATCACATATACCTTCTCGGGGCCATAGATGAGCGCTGCGACACGATTGCCATTGCCGTCAACATTGTAAAGACACCCGTCAAGCGTCACCGCGTTCGAGCTCATGAGATACACATCCGCAGAAAGTGACTCGTGAAAAACCTTCTTCACATCATCCGTATGATAGCGATCAAGAAAATGATAATCGGCATTACCCGTAAGCCACTTAATGATGCCGAGGCTGTCAAGCGTCATGCTTCCGCCGACGCCGATTGACGCGCCCTTCGCGATATGTTCCTTAAGATAAGTGACAGCCTCATCTCCCGTCTCAAAGAAATCCGCGTCGAAATTATGAAGCTTCAGATTCTTGATTGCCTCTGCTGCCTGCAGCCGTCCGATCACCTTTTCATTTTCATCAAACATATTCACATCCTCCTGGTTCATCTTGTCCATGCTCTCATCTTGTCGACCAGTGCGAGACCTTCATCCGATACGAGCCGGTCGCGGAAGGCCTTTATCAGTCACCCATACCCGGCATGTTCCAACCCTGCTGATCGGTATGAAGCAGCTCCTCTGCCCGCTCCGACAGCGGCTTCCCGAGATAATCCCGGTACACAGCCTGAATATATGGATTCTCATGGCAGAATCGCAGTGTCATGTTCCGATCCTGCTGATACAGCCAAGGCGCACGTGTCGCCGCCATCTCGCGATTCTCGTGAATCGGCTGACCACCGCCACCGACACAGCCACCCGGGCATGCCATGACTTCTACAAAGTGATAGGATACACGCCCCTTCTTCAAGGCATCGAGAAGCTTTCCGGCATTGCCTAGACCATTGACGACGGCCACCTTCAGCTTCGTCCCGGCCATGTCAAAGGTCGCTTCCTTCCAGCCATCCATACCACGAACATCCTGGAATGCATCCGGATCCGGATTCGAACCAGTTACGAGGTAGTAAGCCGTACGAAGTGCAGCCTCCATGACACCGCCTGTTGCGCCGAAGATATTGCCGGCGCCGGAACCGAGGCCCAGCGGCTCGTCGAGCTCCGTTTCAGTCAAAGCAGCCACATCGATATGCTCAGACCGGATGAGACGATTCACCTCACGTGTCGTAAGCGCCACATCCACCTCCGGATTCGTCCCGTCATAGGTCATGGTCGGAAGTGCGCATTCCGCCTTCTTCGCAAGACACGGCATGATCGATACACAGAAGATCTTTGACGGATCTACCTTCAAATAATCCGCGTAATAGCTCTTCACGATCGCACCGAACATCTGCTGTGGCGACTTCGAGGTAGAAACCTGCGGTACGAACTCCGGATAATGTCCCTTGATATATCGAACCCAGCCAGGGCAGCAGGAGGTAAACATTGGGAACTTATTCGCATCCGGATGAGATAGCTTCTCGAGAAGCTCGCTGCCCTCCTCCATGATCGTAAGGTCCGCAGAAAAGTCTGTATCAAAGACATAATCGAAGCCCATCAGCCGAAGTGCCGTCGCAAGCCGCTTCACGGTCGCCATCTCTGGACGAAGTCCGAAGGGCTCGCCCCAGGCTGTACGAATCGCCGGTGCAATCTGCGCTACCACAATCTTGTCCGGATCCTCCAGGGCATCCAGCACGCGGTCCGTGTCATCCCGCTCATGGAGCGCGCCAGTCGGACAATGTGTGATACACTGTCCGCAGAGTGCGCATTTGCTGTCCTCTAGCCGATAGACATCACGCACATCGACGGTTGTCTTAGCGCCGGTGTTCACGACGTCCCAGACATTCGATGCCTGGATGTTATCACAGACCTGTACGCAGCGCATGCACTTGATGCACTTGTCATAATCCCGGATCAACGGGAAATGCTTCGACCCCTTATTGATCGGCAGCTTCTTCTCGTAGGGAACCCCGAGGATATTGAGATCATTCGCTACCCGCTGCAGCGTACAGTTGCCGGAGCGTACGCAGATCGCACAGTTCGTATTGTGCTCGGACAGGATGAGCTCGACATTTGTCTTACGCGCATCCCGCGCCTTCTTCGAGTTCGTCCGGATGACCATGCCATCCTTCACGGAATTGTTACAAGCAGTCAGAAGTCGCTCATAGCCCTCGACCTCAACCACACAGATCCGGCATGCACCGATCTCATTAATATCCCGGAGGAAGCAGAGCGTCGGAATGTTGATACCGGCCTTTTTTGCGGCGTCGAGAATCGTCGTTCTCTCCGGTACGGAAATAGTTTTTCCATCAATAGTACAGCTTACCATTTCGCCTCTCGACCTCCCTTGAAGATACCATAACCGAAGTGATCACAATGAAGACACCTGCCGGATTCCTGCATTGCCTCCTCCTCTGTCATACCGCATTCCATGAGCTTAAAGTCATGCCGACGCTCAGCCGCCGGACGCTCTTTCATGCTCACACGTCCTGTCGGCTTATGATCATCAAAGCGGACAGGCGGAATGTCTACATCAGCGACGATTTCATGGTTGTAACCGAGATAATCATCGATATTTGCTGCCGCTACCTTGCCGGCTGCAATGGCTTTGATGACCGTAGCCGGTCCTGTCACGCAGTCGCCACCGGCGAAAATGCCGGAAACATTGGCAAGCGCCGAGGTATCAAGAGCAGAAACGCGGCCGCGCTCGATCTGGATACCATTGAGGTCCGCGATCTTACGGGTATCGATGCCCTGACCAATCGCGACGAGCACACGGTCAGCCTTAATCGCGCGTTCCGGAAGCTTCGCATCTACCGGCGATGGACGTCCATGTACCATCGGACCGACGATCTCCGGCTGTACAATAAGTGCCGTGCAGTGGCCGTCAGCATCCTTTTCGATTCGAACCGGTGCAGACATCTCAAGCACCTCGCAGCCATCTGCGATCGCACCTTCGACTTCTTCCGGAAGCGCCGTCATATCTTTCTTACGACGACGGTAAGCGATCGTCACGGTTTTCGCACCGAGACGGACAGCGGACCGCGCGACATCCATCGCGACATTGCCGCCGCCGACCACGACGATATCAAGCCCTGTGAAATCCGGATAATCATCATCGCCAATCGCACGAAGCAACTCGACTGCCGACATGACGCCCTTCGCATCCTCGCCTTCGATGCCGATCTTACGATCCGTATGTGCGCCAATGCTTACATACATGGCATCATACTGTGAACGAATTTCCTCGATGGAGATGTCCTTACCGATGGAAACATCCGTCAGTGTCTTGAACCCGGTCTTCTCTAGATATTCGATTTCATGGTCAAGCACTTCTCTCGGGAGTCTGTAGGCCGGGATACCATAACGGAGCATGCCACCGAGCTTGTGGCGCTGCTCATAGACGGTTACATCGTGACCCATGATGCTGAGATAATAGGCAGCGGAAAGTCCCGACGGACCGCCGCCGATGATGGCCACCTTCTTTCCGGTATGGTCCATGCGCTTCGGAACCACTTTATTGATCTCATGCTCGACGGCGAAGCGCTTGAGGCCGCGGATATTCACGGCGTCATCGACCATCGTACGACGGCAGCGGAGCTCACATGGATGTTCACAGATGAGACCGCAGACTGCCGGGAACGGATTGTCTTTTCGGATCAGCTGCACGGCGTCATCATTGCGGCCTTCATGGATAAGGGAAATATAGCCCGGAATATCGACGTGGGCCGGGCACTGGGAAACGCACGGCACCGGCTGATTCTGCAGTGCAGAACAGCGGCCGTGGCGGATATGTTCCGCGTAGTCATCACGGAAGCCACGGACACCCTTCAGCACCATGAGCGCTGCCTCGGAGCCGATCGCGCAATCGGCGGAAACATAGATAGACTCCGCTGTCTTCTCGATGAGATCAATGGTCGACATCTCGGCGGTTCCCTGCAGAACCGACTCGATCAGTGATTCCAGCTGACCGAGACCTACACGACACGGCACACATTTGCCGCAGGACTGTGCATGACAGAGATGCAAAAAAGCCTCCGCGAGGTCCACAGGACAAAGCCCCGGCTGCGACGCCTGAATCCGTCGCTCGAGGTCCTTGTAAAGATCCTCCACCGTCTTTTGGGCATTGTTCTTCGTAACGATACTTAACCTGCTCATTCGACAAATACCTCCTGCATGTACCGGCTTAAAAAGGTACGGGTTCCTGACTGCCCCGCCGGTATCGGATTGACAAACCATTTTCTTTTATTATAGCCTCATAAGCATGGAATTTCCATAGGCATTTGGTGAATATTTACATAAATATGCGTAAATTTATTGAATGTATTGTGCGGAAGTGCTATGTTTTTAATCAATCCTCTTTTCATGCTTGAAATGAAGAGAAAATTTTTGCGTTTAAGCTGATTCGGAAAGGTTTGTAGATGAAAGCATGAAGAAGTTTTTAAAATTTGGTTTACGGGAATGCATGGCCAGTCTCATCGGGATCGGCCTTTTTGTCGTGATGACAGAAGCGCAGATTCCCTTCCCTGGACTTCGGACGGCTTTCCAGCCCCGGATGGTCATCCTTGCCATGCTTTCTGCTACCTATGGTCCTATCGTCGGCACACTCGTCGGCATCTTCGGACATGCTTTGGGTGATGCACTGTATTATGGTGCCATATGGTGGAGCTGGGCGCTGCCAGAGGCAGTCGTCGGTATAGGCCTCGGAAGCTTCGCGCATCGCTTTCAAGTATTGGATGGTGGCTTCCGAGGAAAAAACCTGCTGATCTTCAATATCGCTCAGCTTGTAGCGAACGCAATAGCATGGCTTGACCTGGCACCGTTTCTTGACATCATTTTCTATGGTGAAGATCGTGCAAAGTTCTTCCGCGCGCAGGGTCCGCTTGCCTTCATGTCAAACGCCAGCATCATCGCCATCGCAGGCACGATCCTGCTCTATATCTTCTCCCGCTGGGCAGGCGGTTCGAAGCTCCTCCGCCCCGATGAATGGACATAATTTGTGACACCGGGGACGGTTCTATCTGTCAGCTTTTTGGCACACCTAATGCCACAAAAGCTGACAAATAGAACCGTCCCCGGTGTCACAATTTTAGGGTGTTTCACTGGCGAATCTGGCCGTCGCCGTAGATGATGTACTTGTAGGTCGTAAGGGCTTCGAGTCCCATCGGACCGCGGGCGTGCAGCTTCTGCGTGCTGATACCGATCTCAGCGCCAAAACCAAATTCCTCACCATCTGTGAAGCGGGTAGAAGCATTGACATAAACGCAGGCAGCATCGATCTCCCGGAGGAAGCGCTGGGCGTTCTCGTAATCTCTCGTCACGATACATTCGCTGTGGCCTGTGTTGTAGCGATTGATATGCGTGATGGCTTCGTCGAGCGTATCGACGGTTTTGATGGAAAGGATGTAATCAAGGTATTCTGTGCCCCAGTCGGCTTCGGTCGCCGGCGTGTAGTTCTCGAGGTAGGCGCCGGCACGCTCATCCGCCCGAAGCTCTACCTTCTTTTCATTAAGCTTTTTTTCCAAGGCCGGCAACAGCGCTCTGGCGACGTCGCGGTGCACGACGAGGGACTCCTCTGCGTTGCAAACAGACACCCGCTGTGTTTTCGCATTAAAGATGATGTTTACGGCCATATCGATATCGGCGGAAGCATCCACGTAGACATGGCAGTTGCCGGAGCCTGTTTCGATGACAGGTACAGTCGCTTCTTCGACGACGGTCCGGATGAGGCGGGCACTGCCACGCGGAATCAGGAGATCGACGTACTGGTTCATATGCATGAACGCCTTTGCGGATTCGTGGGTCGTATCTGTGATGAGTTGAAGTGCATCTTCTGTGATGTGGTTTTCGTTGAGTGCTTCCCGAAGTATTTTCACGATTGCCTGGTTCGAGCGGATCGCGTCGCTGCCGCCGCGGAGGATCGCAGTATTGCCCGTCTTAAAGCAGAGACCGAACACATCGCTTGTTACGTTTGGACGTGCTTCATAAATGACGCCGACGACGCCAATCGGCACTGTCATACGACCGATCAGAAGTCCGTTTGGACGCTTCTTCATCGGACCGACGGCACCAATCGGATCATCGAGTGAGGCTACCTTACGAAGGCCGTTCGCCATACCTCTGATGCGGTCTTCGGTAAGCGTCAGGCGATCGATCATGACCTCGCGTATGCCATTTGCGTGGGCATCCTCGACATCCTGCCTGTTTGCTGCCAGAATTTCATCCGTGTTTGCTTCAAGCGCTGCCGCCGCATCCTTAAGGACCTTATTCTTCTGTATGGTAGAAAGCTTTGCCGTCTCGATCTTCGCAATAACTGCACGCTCGCCGATCTCCTGTAACTGATTCATCACATTCTCCTCCCGCGAAACTGTCTGAAAAGCCTATCCCTAAGTTGTCAGAAAAAAAAGTACCCGTTGACAACCATTTGACAGCTCAGAGCTTTTTCAAGAAATCCATCATATAGAACGCATGCGGGTGTGCGTGGAATAGTGTTCCTAACTCCTCACCGGCGATGAGATGATGGAGAATACGGAAGTCCTCTGCATTTGCAATCACCATATCAGCACCTGCAGAAGTCGCGATCTTACCGGCTTCAATCTTCGTTGCCATGCCGCCGGTGCCGAAGTCACTCGCCGCATCCTTCGCCATACCTTCAAGTGTTTCATCGATGACGTCCACCTCCGGGATAAACTTAGCCTCCGGATTTTTCGTCGGATCATCCGTGTACAGTCCGTCAATATCCGACAAAAGAATCAGAAGATCCGCCTGAATCAACGCGGTCACGATGGCCGACAGCCGGTCATTATCACCGAACATAAACTCATAGGTCTCAACCGTATCATTTTCATTGACGATCGGTATGACCCCCAGAGAAAACAGCTCTTCGAAGGTGTTACGCGCATTGACACGCCCCTCCTGGTCCAACATCGTCTGCTTCGTCATGAGGATTTGCGCCGTGTTCTGCCCGTATTCTGCGAAATATTTCTGATAGATCATCATGAGTCGGACCTGTCCGACCGCTGCGATGGCCTGCTTCTCCTGCAGTGTCGACGCCTTACCGATGCCGAGTGTTGTACGGCCGACCACGCCTGCACCTGACGAAACAATGCATACATCTTTGCCCTGATTCCGAATATCGATGACCTCTCGCGCCAGCGTTTCGATTTTCGGAAGATCCAGCCGCCCCGTTTCCTTATGCACCAGCGAGGATGAACCGATTTTGATCACGACTCTCTTTTTGTCCTTCAGACTCTCTCTGATGCTCTTTTCTGTTTTAGAGTTCATGGTTCTCCTTGTACTGCTCAAGCGCCCTTGCAAGCTGATCCGGACAGGAGGTGCTCTTCATCCCGCAACGGATGCCCTTGATCCGGCTGATTGCCTCATCGATGTCCATGCCCTTAATGAGCGCTGCGACACCCTGTGTATTCCCGGAGCAGCCGCCGATGAACTGCACGTCACCAATCTTCCGGCCATCCATATCAAAATCAATCTCCATCGAGCAGGTGCCCTTCGTCCTATATCTTTCCATATTATTTTCTCCTTCAGCAGCATACTTGATCTGCGAAACGCTTTAAAAAATCGCAGTAACACATTTCCTTTACCAGATACCTACGCATTACCAGATACCTAGGCAGATAACTCTGTATTCTACTACATTTATATGAAAACTTTCAATATTTTACCCGATCTTACATCATGATCCAAAATTTTAGCTGTTTATCTTATCAATATGCATAAATTCGCCGAAATTCTGATTAATTTCTCTCGGTTGTACTCTCGAAAACTCTTGCAAATATAAGGGAATTCTCTTATCATCAGAGTACAATGCTTACAAATCTCTTACAGACTGGGGTCTTTTTTCTGACGATAATCAGAAAAAGCTTCTCCCGTCGTAGGATCAAATCTTAGGAGGCAATTATGAAGCATATCCTGTCCATTCGTGTCAAGGTACTGCTTGTCCTGATCCCGGTCATTGCGGCAGCAATGATTATCATGTCACAGCAATCCGCGAAGACATGTACTGAGATTGTGAACAATCAGATCGAGCAGTCGATGCACAACTCGCTTTCCTCTATAGAGAACAGCGTCAATGGCAGACTTGACGTCGTAGAGTCGACAGCGAAGAACATCTCCGATCTCATTTCAAATTCCTATAAGACCGGCGTCACCCTCGAGGCGTATGAAGATGTTCTTAGTGATATCATTCAGGAAAATGATATGGTGCTCGGCAGTGGTCTCTGGTTCGAGCCGAAAGTCTTTGATCCGGATGAAGAATATGTCGGTCCGTACGTGACGAAGGACGGTGACAAGATCAATGTCACGATGGAATATTCCAACGCGGATTATGATTACTTCAACCAGGAGTACTACCAGAACGCAAAGAATGCAAAGAAGGGCGAAGCGCTCATCACGGATCCGTATTATGATGCAACCTCCGGTCTTATCATGTCGACCTGCTCTACACCGATCTATGATGGAGACAAATATATCGGCTGTGTAACCGTCGATATGGAGCTTGGACAGATTAATGACTTCATTTCCTCCATTAAGGTAGGCAAGGCTGGCAACGCGATGCTGCTCTCCTCCGAGGGCGTCTACATCGCAGGCGTTTCCGATGAAATCCTTCAGAACGCAAACAAGATTACAGAAGACAAGAACGCTTCCCTCGCAGCCGCCGGACAGTCTGTGATGAACACAGAAACCGGTGATGCTACCTACACAGATGATACAGGAACAGAGTACAAGATGTTCTACTCTGTCATTCCGGATACCGGCTGGCACATCATTGCACAGCTTCCGGCGGCAGAACTGACCGAGGATGTCGATGCGATGACAGCTACCCAGAACCGGATTCTCATCATTGCGTTGATCGTATCTTCGATTGCAGTCTTCCTGATCATCAGCTATATCACGCATACGATCAAGCAGGTGCAGAAGTTCTCCGATCACCTTGCAAATGGCGATCTGACCGTAAAGGAATTAAAGAACAAGTCGCATGATGAGCTTGGCAGCATGGCACAGGCGCTCAACAACATGTTCCGCCAGAACCGTAAGATGATCGGCTCGATTGCAGACCACTCCGAGAAGATGTTCAACTCGAGTCAGGGCTTGAAGGACGCTTCCGAAAATCTTTCGGCGAAGTTTGCTGAGATCGAAGCCTCCATGAATAAGATCAATGACGCCACCTCGGCTGCCAGTGCCGCGACGGAGCAGGTCAATGCTTCCGCCGAGGAGGTCAACACCTCTATGAACACACTGGCGACAGAAACAAATGGTGCACTCGCTACGGCCAATGGCATCAAGAAGCGTGCGGCTGAGGTTTCCGAGAAGAGCCGTCAGTCCTCCGAATCCGCCCGTGCTCTTTCGAAGCAGTTCGGTGAGCAGCTTGCTGTCAGCATTGAAAACGGTAAGGTTGTCGATTCTATCGGTGAGCTTGCAAATCTCATCGACGGTATCGCACTCCAGATCAATATCCTTTCGCTCAATGCCTCCATCGAGGCGGCTAGAGCGGGTGAAGCCGGGAGAGGTTTTGCAGTCGTTGCAAACAACATTCGGAAGCTCTCAAACGAAACCTCCGAGGCGGTCAAGAATATTCAGGATACCGTCGAAAAGGTTCAGGTTTCCTTCAATGATCTTTCGAAAAATTCCGAGGGTCTTCTCTCCTTCGTCAATGATACGGTTATGCCGGATTATGAGACCTTGACTGAAACCGCTGAGCAGTATGGCAAGGATGCTGAATACTTCGCAGGTATCACCGGCAAGGTTGCTGATATGTCAAAGGATATCGAGCAGATCATGGGTCAGGTTGGCCAGGCGATTCAGAATATCGCCGAGTCCTCACAGAACACAGCGGCTGAAAGCACTTCTGTCATGAACTCTGTCGAGGATGTATCTGATACTGTAAAGAGCGTTTCCACCATGTCCCAGGAGCAGCAGGACATCGCCGAAGACCTCGACAACACTGTCAAGGCATTCAATCTGTAGTCTTCCATCACAACATCAAAGAAATAAAAAGAAAAGCAGAAGGATCCGGCTGGCGGCATAAAAGAAATGTCGCCAGCCGGATTCTTCTGTTCCACCCTTTTTGTGACACCGGGGACGGTTCTCCCTGTCAGCTTTTTGCCATCATTAACTTGCACTACAATTTGCATTCGCGCATTTCTGAATGTACAACCACGCATCGAGGATCAGGAGCGGGTGATCTACGGCGATGCTGTCTTTCTTTAGAACCGCATAGGATGTTTCAGTGAAACAGCCTATCTTTTTGATCGTGCGGGTGGCTTCCGCAGAAAGATGCAGGTCTCTTTCCGAACAGTCCAGATGAATCGAATAGGTCTCTATAAGACTATTTACTTCTGATTCCTCCGAGATTTTGTCAAGGCTTACCTCAAACCAAGCTGCATCAGCAGCATCATCACCGGCTTTGATTGGCTGATCGCCTTCAATCAGTGATACAAAGGATGTTGTGATGACACGCCATCTCGGATCTCTTTCCGGGTCATCCCAGGTACGAAGCTCTGCGAGCGGGAGTCCTTTCACGCCGGTTTCCTCCTGTAGCTCTCTTGCTGCCGCATCACGTAATGTTTCATGAAGATTTACAAACCCACCCGGCGTTGCCCAGAACCCGATGGACGGATGATTAGACCGACGCACGAGAAGAAGCTTTAATTTTGGCTTCATGAAGGAGGCATTGGCAGCCTTTGCTTCATTCATATTCGGGTCCATCGGTTTCCGAAAGATCAAAATATCGACAGTATTGCTCGGACAATCATATTTTTTCGGATTGTATGCAGCAAGAAATTCTTCGAGCGTCTGTCCCTTGCTGTTTCTATCGCCCGTGCCGAGGAACGCTTCATTATTTTCCAAATAGCTCATCGATGGAACTCCTCCAATATTTTATGTCAAGGAAGTTATCAGCCTGCGTAAGCCGTTTTAAGAACATTCGCTACCTCGTCCTTGATCTGATCGTAGGACATGCCGACATGCGCCTCAAAGATCTTATCCTTACCGACATAAAAGGTCGGTGTAGCAAAATAATCATACTGATTCGCGATTTCCGGATGTTCATCCTCCTCGATTTTCGTAATCTTAAGCGCCTTATATTCCGGATGCGCCTCCATAAGCTCATCCATTGCTTTATGCGCCTTCGCACAGTAACCGCAGTCCGTCAGATAAAACATCGTAATATCCTTCATGAAAAATCCCTCCTGTTTTGTAAATCCTATCAAGCTTTCTAAAAAAGCATTCCACTGCCTACATTTTAGTCACTAACCGATAAGTTTGCAACTAAGCGTAAAAGTTGTCTTAATGCCAGTAGCCGAGCCTCTTTCCACGTCGGAGCAGGGAGAGGCAGATTAGGGTCGAAAGAAGCGAGCCACACGGCGCGGCGAGACCGAGTGCGTAGAGGGTCATCGGAAACAGACGGGTTGCCAGAATTGCCCCCGGGATTCGCACGAGAAGGATCGCACAGATATTGTGGATGAAGGAATAAATCGCCTCGTTGTATGCGCAGAAATATCCGCTGAGGCAGAAGTGGAAACCGGCGAAGAACACGTCAAAGATATAGGTCCGCAGATACTGCGCACCGAGCGTCACCACGGCCTCGGACTTGTCGGTAAAGACATGTACGATCGGCTCGGCTAAAAGCTCTGCCACGACGATCATCACGACAGCATAAACGGAGCAGAACACAAGCGCGGTTCTGAGCGTCTCCTCTCCCCTCTCATGCTTCCCGGCGCCTGCGTTCTGTGAAGTGAGCGCTGTGACAGAAGCCTCCATCGCCGACGGCACGAGGAACACGAAGCTGATGATCTTCTCGACGATACCGACCGCTGCCGCGACATCCACGCCACGGCTGTTCGCGATCGCCGTGATGATGAGAAACGAAATCTGGATGAATCCGTCCTGCAGGGCTACAGGAATGCCTACACTAAGGATTGCCCGCACTGTCTCCCGCTCCGGTAACAAATCCCACGGCTTCAATGCGATACCAAGTTTCATCTTTGTCAGTTCAAGAAGTGCGATACAAACACTCACTGCCTGCGAAAACACGGTCGCAATGGCCGCCCCCTTCGCGCCCATAAGCATTGGCCCGATAAAAATATAGTCAAGCACGATGTTAAGGATCCCGGCAATCAGCACAAAAATCATCGGGCTTTTCGTATCGCCGATGCCGCGGAAGATTGAGCTGATGACATTATACGCAACGATAAAAGGGATGCCTACAAAACACACAAAGAGGTAGTCTCTCGTCCCGCTAACCGCTTCAGCAGGTGTTTTCAGCGCTGTAATGATGCCATCCATGCCAGCGAGGCATGCTGCCGTCAGAAAAGCTGCGACGATTAAAAAGATCGTGACGGCGTTGCCGATTGCCTTCGCAGCACTCTCACGATCCTTCGCGCCAATGTACCGACCGATCAGCACTGTCGCCCCCATCGCGAGACCGACGATCTTGACCGTCAGCATGTGCATGACCTGTGAGCCCACTGAAACCGCCGTGATCGGTGCGGCACCATTGAACTGGCCGGTGATGAACAGATCGGCAAGACCGTAAAACGTCTGCAGGAAGCACGAAATCAAATATGGAACCGAAAAAACGAGCAGGTTCTTCTGCACACTGCCCTCTGTGAGATCCTTTTCCATAAGGCATAAACCCCTTCATCTAAAGATTATCCACAGTCTACCATATTTCTTTTTCCAACAAAAATGCAAGCTATGCCAAAAAGACATAGCTTGCATGACTTGAACCCTTTTAGATTTATTCTGTGTCGCTCTTCAGCTTGAACGCACCGACGACCTGGTTCATGGTCTTCGCCTGCGTTGAGAGATAGGATATTCGTCTGGAACGCAATATCATCAATGGTTTTAATTTTTCATCAAGATTTGCGATGATTCCCTGCAGCTTCGTCACAACCTGCTTCATGCCGGCTGCCATATCGCCGATCTCATCCTGCTCCTCATATACAATGTCTACATCGAGGTTGCCCTCCGCGATGTTCGTCGCGGTATCTGCAATCTGCTGAAGTGGCTGAAGCGACTTCTTCAGCATCCGGATACTGAAAACGATAAGCAGTACGAGTCCGACACCCTGGATTACCGCAAGCATCGCGGTCATGAAATAAACATCTGCCTTAAGCTCGGATACTGAAACTGCATCCTGTACCCACCAGGTGTTACCGCCGACCTGTACCGGTGTGAAATACCGCCGGATGCCGCCGCTTGTGAAATCAAAGCTCTGTCCTGACTTGATGCCGGTTGTGATCTTCTCACTCGTCGCCAGCTTCGGCTCAGCGTCCTTCTCTTCTTCATACTTCAGCCCCTCTCTATGAAAAATTAATTTATGAACTATATTTTACAAATACAACGCGCGATTTACAGTTTACACCTAATTTCTCGAGGTTGCCACCTCCGATTCTAAGATTCCTGTAAAATCCCGCACGTTCATATTTAATTTCGGCATTCGACACGCTGAACATAAATCAAGATGACACCAGAGACGGTTGTTGCTGGTTCCATTAAAATCTATGAAAATACTTTGCCTTTATGCTATCCACCGGCATCTCCCTGCCTGTCCAGAGCTTAAAGGACGCCGCTCCCTGATACAGCAGCATATAGAGGCCATTGGCCGTCTCACAGCCCGCCTCGCGTGCCTCCCGTAAAAGCCTCGTCTCCATCGGATTATAGATGACATCAAACACAAAAAGCCCCCTGTGAAACATCGAAGTGTCCTTGATGATCGATGCATCCACGTTTGGCGCCATCCCGACAGAAGTGCCATTAACGAGGATACGACTCTCCGTGATCGACTGCCGAAGCACCTCAGGATCCTCATAATCATGCACTAGAATTTTACAGGCTGTCCGCTTCATCAGCGTAGCGGCGATTTCCTCCACCCTCGGATAGAAGCTACTGTGCCTGCTGAAGACATCAATTTCCCGCACGCCATCCAGCGCTGCCTGAATCAGGATTGCAGATGCAGCGCCGCCCGCACCCAGGAGTGTCATCTTCTCTCCAAGGATGTTAATCCCCTTTTCCTTGACCGCACGCATGAAGCCGATGCCATCCGTCGTATAGGCCGTAAGAACCCCATGATCATTGACAATCGTGTTACAGGCGCCTGAGATTTCCGAAGCAGGTGACAGCTTGTCCGCCAGCTTACACATGATATTCTTTCCCGGATATGTAATATTCCAGCCGCGCGCTCCCATCGTACGAAGTCCATCAACTGCCTTCGGCATCTCCTGCTCCGCCACGTCAAACGCAAGATAGACGTAATCAAGCCCGAGCGCCTGACAAGCAGCGTTATGCATCGCGGGTGATAAGCTATGTGCCACCGGACTCCCTAAAAGGCACAAAAGCCCTGTATGTCCTGAAATTTCCGTATTCATTGCGCCTCCTGTCTTTCACTTATATCCTGCACATTGTTTTTAGCAATTTTTGATTCCAATGCTTACAATAGTTATTTCTCAATGCACTTATGCACAATCTCCTCGCAGATCTCCTGTGCACTCTTCCCGTCTGTGTCGATTACGATATCCGCTGCCGCTTCATATTTCGGACGACGCTGCTCCATGAGCTCGCTGATATGTGAAACCGTCTTGTTATGTTCGAGAAGCGGGCGGTCATGACTACGCTTCACCCGTTCCAGTATCGTCTCCGGCTTCGCAGTCAATAGAACGATCTTTCCGCTTTTACGCATCTCCTTCACATTTTCATCGCGCATCGGGACACCGCCGCCACAGGAAAAAACGACATTTGTTTTCGACTGGCTTTCGATGAGGAGCTTCGTCTCCTGCTGCCGGAAATATACCTCTCCATGCTTTTCAAAAATCTCAGGAATGCTCATGCCGTTCCGCTCTTCGATGATCTGATCCATCTCGACAACATCCATCGAATAGCGATCGTGCATCGCCCTCGCAACTGTGCTTTTACCAGCCCCCATGAAACCGATCAAAAATATATTGTGTTTAATCGAAAGGCTCGGGCCGAGATACGCTTTCACGTCCTCGAGCCGTTTCTCTCCTTCGCTCCTTCCGGCCTGATATACACGTTCCAGCTCGTCCGGATCATGACTTACATGCCCGATTCCAAGAGGCTCCGACGGACGAATCACCAGCGCTTGTCCCGATGCTTCGAGCCGGTCAATCTCTTCCATCTGATGGTTATACCGCCGGTACCGCACTCTCATGGCATGTGCCAGTGCCGGATACCTCCGGAGAAGGAAGCAGATCGCAGGCATTAGCCTCGGCTGCTCCTTACGATAGCCCTTCGGCTGCGTCAGAAGGATGACGATCCGGTCGCACCCCTTCTTTTCGAGAAACCGATAGGGCACCGGACAAGTAATGCCTCCATCAAGCACCCGGTATCCATCAATTTCTACAATCCTCGAAACGAGTGGCATCGAGGCGGACGCCCGCATCCAGGTAATATCATGGGCATCTCCTGTCTTAGACTCAAAGAAAACAGGATGACCTGTATCTACATTTGTAGCTCCCAGGAAAAATCTCATCGGATTCTCCCGATAGGTTTTCGTGTCAAACACATCAAGCTGATCCGGCAATGTCTCATAGCAGAACTTTTTACCGAACAAATCTCCGGTTAAAACCAGCGAACGGAAGCTTGCATATCGCCAGTCTCTGCAAAAACGTTTGTTATAGCGGATAGCCCGTCCGATCTGCTTAGACTTTAGATTACAGCCGAAGGTGGCCCCGGCAGAAATTCCCGCCGCCATATCGAAATTGATTCCATTTTCCATGAAGACGTCCAACACACCGGCTGTAAACATCCCGCGCATCGCACCGCCTTCCATTGCAAGCCCACTTGTCATAACAAACTCCCGTTCTTCACTTTTTTAAGCCAGCTTCACTGCGGCTTCCGTGTCCACTATACATGTAATTCCTTCTTTTTTCAAAAGCTCAGTAAAAACACCATCTCCTGGTACGAGATCACCGTCAAATTTCCCATTGTGTATCATGCCCACGCCACAGGACGGACTCTTTGCTTTTAATATTGCGACTGTACAGCCATTAGTCCGGGCTTTCTCAAGATCAATCTCAGCCCCACGACGAAATTCTTCTGTCACATCCTTACCTTTACAGGACACAACCCGATCTCCCAGTCTTTCCGAAGGATCTCTCGGCGTTGAAAGGCCTCCATCCTGTTCCGGACAAACCGGTACAACCAATCCTTTTTTATAGAGATCCACCACAAATGAATTAGGTTTTGCTTTGCCATCCATCCTGCACGGAATGCCACAAAGACAGGCACTAACGATATACTTCTTCATTTATTTCAAAAGCCTCCTTGACCAATATTTATAAACATTTTCTCGCTAAGCGGCATCTCGAAACTCTTTCATCCTCTTTAGTTTCGTAAAATCCCGGATCGTGTTACCAGGGAAAAATCCATATGTCGCTATGGCAAAAAAATAATCCGCTTTGAATTTCTTACTCTTCATGAATTTTGTCATGATTCTTGGAAGAGACCCGTCAAAGTCTGGAAATACGAAACCAATCACATCATCTTCATATCCGGATTCTCCATCCTTTAGCGCTTTCGGAATCGAAATCAATTCTCCACCGACTCGCTTTGCTACTGCAAGACTATTACCTGTTGCCGTAAAATAAAATATCGTCATTTTCCTTGAAACCTCCCTGAATTTATCTATGCGGATACTGAAATTATAAATGTCCTAGAGTATAGTTGCTACATAAAAATGAACGTCGAAAAAATTTTCAATCCAACCGCTTCATTGTCGGGAAATAAAAGAAATTTTTGATAGTTTATTTCGGAAACTCAAGGAAAAGAAAATCACGCCTTATCAGGTTTCCCATAAAACAAAAATTCCGGAAAGTACGATCAACACCTGGAAAGAGGGCCGTCTTAAACATGGCCCGAATCTTCATACTTTCATTAATGTGTGTAGAGCAACTGCTGTTAGCATTGATGAACTTGTAGGAATCGGCAGCCACATTCGACCAGGTAAAGATGCTTATGTTGAAGGTCAAATCCGAAAATTGCAGGATACCGAACCACATTCATGCAAAGAGGGTAGTGAAACTACCCCCGAACTACCTCCGAACTACCCCCGAACTACCCGCGATAAAATACTTGAAATCATCCAAAAAAATCCACGGATTTCCAGAAAAGAAATTGCGGATCAACTCGGATTATCTATTGATGGTGTACGATATCATATTCGAAAACTAACAGAAGATAAAATTTTGGAATATATCGGAAATAGTCGAAATGGATATTGGAAAATCAGCTTAGATTCAATAAATAAAACATAATTCAAAATAGCATGTGCTGATTTATTGTCAACAATATATTAACGCACGAAGCGGGATTTCAAATGCGCAAATGTCCTTGAAATCCCGCTTCTTTTTATAAAATGAAGTTAATGATCGATATTGTTTTCTCTTAAGGATATATCGACCAAAATCAGCCGAAGATTTTAAAGCAAAATCTGACTTGTCCCAATCAGCAGTCCGATTGGCAATGCCAACATTAGAATAAAGCAACCGACACATCCACTGCCGGACGATTTCTGATCGTCTTCATCCAGCATTTCATTGATAAGAAGAAAATCAAAAAACTCATCATCGTTCTTCATTGCAGCTTACCCTTCCTCGGAGTCTTCCGAGATCCTTTTCGGCATATCCTTATGCTCCTCTTTGATCAGGAGCCCGACAGGTGCATAATAGTAATATCCATGCTTCTTAAGCCCCGTGACTTCTTCTTTCCCAAAATGATAATTCCGAAGCTCATGGATAAACCCGGCAATCGCAAGCATCTTGTCCTTGATCTTCACAAAGAAGAAAACCATCGGAAGCGCCGCAACCGCTGTCAAGATTCCACAGGCAGCACCACCTGTAATATACAGATATTTCACTGCCTCAATCATAAGAAAACCGTCAAAAGTAAGAGCGATCATCCCAAGTTCGTCCCGAAGAACCATCGGCAGCACTGAAAATCCCGATACCGTCAAAAGGAGCAGCAGACTTAATGCCGCCACCATCGGCCTCCCAGACAGGAGCATTATGAGAAGAGCGATCACGATCGGATATATACAGGCTGCAACCGCCTGAATCCGCAGCATCATCCGGCAATGGTCGATGCATGTGGCAAGCCGGCTCTTCACCGTTGTTTCAACGAAAAAACTAAGTTCTTTGTCATTCAGTTCTCTTCTCTCGTTCATCCTTATAATGTACATCGAATTTTTTAGGAATTCCGTCAGCAAAACAAAGGACCGTCTGATTGAAATCACCTCAGACGGCCAGATAGATGATACAGAAATAAAAGATTTTACAGAAATGCAGAAGAAACTGGACGAGCTGTCTCAAACGGTAGACTCACTCCACCTCTGGGTGAACGAAATGATCTCATCTGAAAAAATTGACAAAGAAAAACTGGATGAAAAAGCGAATTCCTAATCCTTCATCCAGCCTTTAGTTCTCACATTTCTTACTTTTCAGAATTCCATTAGTCTTAGCCACCACTTAACGAATCATCCCTGCATTAGAGACAATGGTCGTATTTCGTTAATCGGAACAATTTTGCCCGAAATTTTCAACTCATCCAGATCATATTGGTTCTGAATATTAAGCCAAAACTCAGGAGTTGTTCCAAAGAAAACAGAAAAACGCATTGCCGTATCTGCAGTAATCCTTCTTTTCCCATTAATAATTTCACTAATTCTCGACTGTGGAATATGAACTTCCTTGGCAAGACGATATGCGGTAATATGCATCGGTGTGAGAAACTCTTCCTGAAGGATTTCCCCTGCTGATACCGGTCCTAAAGTATTTTCCATGACAACACCTCCTTAATGATAGTCACATATATCTTCAATGATCACATTTCCATCATTCCAGTAAAAACAGACTCTAAACTGATCATTTATTCTGATACTGTGCTGTCCTGCTCGATCACCTTTTAACTCTTCCAGATGATTTGCTGGCGGAACCCGCAAATCATTTAAGTTTTTTGCTGCATTAATCATAACAAGCTTTCTTCTAGCTATTTTTTGTATATCTTGTGGAAGTTTCGTAGAAACCTTCATATTCCAGATTTTCTCAGCTTCTTTATCATGCCATTCTGTGATCATATATTTTTCCGTCTTTCGTAACTACTTCTGCATTGAAGATACACTACTCTATATCTCTGAACTTCCAGAATAATTAACCCTCAATACGAAAAAGTTTTAGTCAAAAGCCCAAAACCATAGGAAATAAGCCGGTTTTCGGGCTTTTTTGCTTGACCTTCTACAGTAAATATGGGATAATAGT